>Ga0308157_10000831_pt1 | contig 82500 bp, 68 predicted proteins | sample PhyBR1_FD_201035 | JGI IMG/M metagenome (GOLD analysis project Ga0308157, IMG submission 201035) | Phyllosphere microbial communities from UC Gill Tract Community Farm, Albany, California, United States - DLSLB.R1 | ecosystem: Host-associated > Plants > Phyllosphere > Unclassified | place: USA...
TTCAATCGAACGATAAGAGTTTTTGTGAAGATTAATACATTCTAATTTGAAAGCAACGCTAAATTTTTCTTTTCTATACATAAAAAAATGCCCCTAAAAAGTGTCTAACTTTTTGGGGGCAGTCCATATTGTGTCAGGATTTATACGTATGGAAAGGTGGGCCTATTTAGAATCTCCCGGTTTGTGCTCGTGTGGTTTTAAATTGGGATGTTTGGGTTGGTTTTCTGGCGTAACTCTTCTTCTTTTGTCAGATGTTCCATCTTGTGTTTTAGGTTTAGGACCAGTTTTGATTGCTTTAATTGTTTCCATAAAGATAATTTTAGTTAGTAATTTAGATTGCTGTTAGAGGTATTAATTAACCCGAGCTCAGGTTAATTATCAATTGAATTAAGATAAAAACCTTGATTTTAATACAGAGATATAAATACAATTTCCGCGGTGCCGGAGGCACCGCGGAATCATATTAATCATCAAACTATCCCTTATGATAAGGGCATCCGGCTGCCGGATCAGCAGTATTACCGGTAACTGCCATATCCGGCTTTTTATCAAAAAACTGTTCTTCAATGATTTTTCTCTGGTCTTCGGGAATATCTTCCAGCTTACGAAGCGTATTGGTCTGGATGTGGGGCCAGCTTGTTGTACCTCCATCGTTTCCGAAGTCAAATTCGAAGAAAACAATCTGTTCGTATTGGAGTTGAAGGATTTCTTTTCCGTTTTCAACAACCGTTTCAATCCACATGTACATATCTACTTCAACGGTAGGAACAAAGCGGTTAACAAAAGGAACATTTAAAATACCTCCCTGTGCACCGGTCTTCATTTTGGAAGACATCTTGACGTGGACGTAGTTTTTGACTTCCTGTCCTCTCAACGTATCACGGAGCCTCATATCAGGCCGTACGGAATAAGGATACAGATCATCAGCCAGTATTCGCTGGGTGTAGATCTTGTTTGATCCCGGGTCGTTCTCATCTGTCAGGGTTTCATGTACCCAATCCGGTGCAGGCTGGTCCAGATCAATAATATGATCAGGTGTTACCCCGGCGCTGCCCATAGTGCGTGAAATAGAAAGATGATCCGGCTGCCATGCTTTCTCACCATATGGGAATTCAGGAGAGCCATTGATTAAATAACTCTGATTTTTAGGGGCAATATCTCCTAATAAAGTAATAGTACTGCCGTGAGGAATAACGCCGCTTCGAGAAATAGAATAATCCGGAATGAAATAAGGACCATCAAGACCAGCTCCGGGTTTTAATTCCTGAGCAGGAATAATTTCGTAGTAAGGCTGTCCTGGCTGCAGCTGGCTTTGAAGAATATATTCCTTTTCCTGTCCGTCCGGTGAAATGCGGAGAAGAGGCTCATCCCTGTATTTTCCGTCATAGCCGTAATTTTTATAATCTTCTTCTGAGAATGCGTGAATACCGCGGTCTCTTTCGATAGATTCTTTAGTTGCAGCATGATTGTACATATCGCTCAGCCATAGGTACATCCCGTTTTCCTCATGAATAGGCGTATATTTTAATGCATCTTGTCCTTCTACGGTGTTAACGCTCTTGATACTTTGTTCATATTTTACCGCTCCGCAGAACAGTTCACTGGCTCCGCCACGGTTACGCACACCACCGGGAACGATGGAAAACGTAAGCTTTTCAATATATTCTTCACAGTCGAAGCTGAATTTTCCCGGAATAGTTCCTGAATTAGTACCCGGAGAAGGCATAATTGTGGTATGGACACCGCTGGCTAATGAAGGCCGGCTAATATTCTCGTTGTAATTGGCATTGTAGCTCACCCATGTTCCGTCCAGAGCCGCCAGAATACCGTAATCTACACTATTCTCAATCTGTTGAAGGTTCTCTTCCCTGAAGGGTCTTACCGGGTCATCAATAAGAAGTTTAGAGTACCCGTCCATCAATTCTTCCAAAAATCCTTGCTGGCCGGCTTTTGCGGTTCTCAGTAGCTGACTTCCGGCCTCAAGACCTTCTTTTTTTCGTTTAAGCATGATATATTGTTTTTATGGTTATGGTTACAAACTAATGTATTCGAAAGTAGGACCTGCTGTATATTGAGAATCCAATGGCTGTTTCATTAATCCGACAGCCTGTTCTTTCAGGGCATACATGTACATGATTGATTTTTCCAGTTCTTTCTGGTTGCCTTCCACTGCGCTCTGGATGGCATCTAATAAACGGCGGTAGGTCTTGTTGAATTCCACGCCCTGAGCATATAACTCTTTGTTGTCCGTATAATCGCTTAGCTTAGGGTTTTCTTTCATAGGGTAGGCAGCACTCCAGTCTACAGGAAGAGGTTTCCCTGTCGGCGGGGTAGCAACGGGCATCATTCCGTCTTTATCCATGAAAGGCTCATAATTCCCTCCAATATAGAAATGCTCATGGAAAACTTCTTTAAATCTGAAATAATGAGCCAGTTCCACTCCCTCTTCAAACTGGGAAGGATCAACATCAAAAATAGAATCATCTGCACCTTCACCCTGTCCCTTGATTTCCTGGAAAACGGCAATTACCCCTTCCAGAGCTTCTACCGCATGTAATTTTCCACCGCTACCATAATATTGTTCCGGGCGGATCTGTTTGGCGGGATCTCCTGTGAAAATTCCTCCTGTGTTTAATTCTTTGAAGCTGGTAGGAAGGCTTCCGTGTTCCTGATAATAGGCAATAATCTGGAAAACCGTAATATAAAAGAACAGAACATCATAATATTCTCCAATGGTATGAACATTTTCCATGATAAAACCTTTCATATTTTCAAGTGTCCAGAAATTGTTTTCCTGCACGGCCATTCCTTTGGCTAATTTTGCACTGAATTCAAATTCCGGTTTGTACTTCGGAGCTTTTACTAGAGGACTGCTTGGACTTTCAATAGCGATAAAAGTGGCAATGCTATTGGGTGAAAACGTCTCGAGACCGACATAGAAATCAACATTCATGGGCAATTTCATCGGATAAACAGGGTAGTTCTGTGGTTTGTTCACAGAAGGCTGGATATTGATTGCATTCAGAACATTACAAACCATGATGAGGTGAAGCATTTCTTCAACAGCCACACTTCTGATGATCTGTGAAGCCAATGGATTCGTTCCCTCCTTGATGGAATAAAGAGCCGTAAGGTAGGGAGGAATGGTAGAATGCTCAATAAGGATAGCTGTCTGTAAAAGATCCTGAAGAACAGGACGGTAATCAATAGCAGCTAATCCCTTTTTTACCTTAGATGCTTTTTTATCCTTAAGCGGTAAATCTGAAATTTTTGAGCCGAACTGTGAACTTAAATACTGGTCAAACTCTTCAATCTGGTCATTGAGCAGCAGGTTCGTCAGCATTTTGCTGTGATGCTTTAATCCGTCAGTCCATTCTTGTTTACCTAAAGTGGAGTCAAATAATAAAGATTGTAGAGAAGTGTCGTCTGCAACGATAGTATCCCTACTTAAAGCCTTCGAAGACCGTAACGTTGCCGCTTTACTTTGAGGTATTGTTTCCTGTTCCTGAAGTTCTGTTTTATTGATAAGTCTTTGTCTCATGATTTTAATTTTTAAAAATGGGCTTCCAGATCGGTCAGGATAGATTCTACTGAACGGATCGTGAATGCAGATAAGGTTAAAGTAGGGTTGGAGGTTCCCAACGTTGTCATATTTCCGGCTCCGACGATGTATAAATTCGGGTGATCCCAGGATTTACAGTAGCTGTCCGTTACAGAGTCGTCCGGTGAAGAGCCCATTCTGTGGGTTCCCACAATATGTCCGGCTCCGTTGTAAGAATATCTTACATTATTATATACCGTTGTATTGGGATCTGTCGCGTTATACTTGGTGAAATCCTGAATTCCCAGCCTTTCAAATATCTGGTCTGAAGCCAGTTTTGCCTGTTCCATTGCCTTCTTTTCATAATCCGTAAGCTCGTAATGTACCACAGGACGCGGAATGCCCAGTGCATCCATGTACTGATTATTAATGGTTACTCTGTTATTAGGATTCGGCAGCTGTTCAATTTCAAAATGGAATAAAACCTGTCTGGAAAGCCTGTAGGTTAAAGCTTCTTTCAAATCTGTTCCAAAAAGCCCCTGTCCTAAGAATTCCGAAAGATCTGATCCCGGAGAAAAGGCAGGCCAGCTCCATCCCCAGTTATCGAGCGGAGAGATCCATGCCGAAAACTCACTCCTGAACTTCCCGTCACGGAAAGACGAAATATTGGTAGTCGATCCGGGCCCTCTATAGGAATATACTGGTTCAGGGAACAACCCCCAGGTCAGCATGACCATATGATCCATTAAATTTCTTCCTACCTGATCGCTGTTGTTGGCCACTGTTTTTTCTACCTGCCGGCCGTTTTCGGTAACCATATATTTTGAATTCAACAGAATTTTTGGATTTTCAAAAGCATTGGCTGCCAGAATAACGATAGAATCTGAAGTATCAATAAACTCTTCTATAAAATCTGTTTTCTCTTTTGAAGTATATCTTCTCAAATGAACTTTCGAAATTCTCTTCTGGTCAACGCTTAAACGATACACCACACTCTGAGCTTTAATCTCTATATGCGGATTGCGTTTAAGATTATCATTTTCATTGATTTTATACAATGCCTTTTTCAGGGTTTTTAAAGCATTGTATTTGGCCTGAACCGGGCAGATCGGTACACAGGAAGCATTACCTTCACAGCGTTCGCCCATATAAGGATTCCAGATGGATCCGAGCGCTTTGTATTCTTCTTTTTCCGAATCGTCCAGCACCAGGCTGTAGCCAGGCTTTTTATATTTTGCCCTGATGACTTTTGTATTTCCGTATCGAAGGTTTGGGGCAGAATTTCTTCCTTGCGGAGAAGGAACCAACAGTAACTGGATTTCTTCAAAATTCAGTTTAACACTTGTATCTTTAAGGCCTTTAATGATTTGATTATCCATGTAACTTTGGGGAATTTCTTCCATCGGAAACACATAATTGCCATAGTATTCTTCCATACTTTCATCGATGGGATATTCCTGTTTTGAAACATCTCCGGAAACACCGATCTCGAATTCAGCCATTTCGTAGTAAGGTTTTAAAGTATCGTAATCAATCGGCCAGTTGATCGGGCTTTTGTCGGAAGAATCAGGCTTATTGATCTCAATGCCATATTTTTCTGTAAGTCTGAAATCATTGGGAAGCATTCTTGGAGTAGTTCCCAGCCAGTGGAGGGTAGTTCCGCCTCCAACCCGGATCGCATCACTTGCAAAGGCCATAGGGCCAAACTGAACCAGATATCCTTTTTTATCAGGAAATGGAGGAGTGATCTGTGCGACGTTCAGAACGTTGGGTGAAGGAGCCTGCTTTAAATTGGGATAAGGAGAATTCGGAACTTTGGCTTCCTGAGTATAAAAAGTACGCATATACTCAGTATAATTGGTCATGGATGATACAGAATCCAGTTCAACCCCGGCTTCCAGACCGGCTTCATACATCAGAATCGATATTTCGTGATAGAATTCAAGAAAGAAATAGGTTTTAAAAAGCTCTAATCCAATCCTGTTTTCAAGCGTTTTGGGATCGATATTCTTTTTAGCTGCCTGAGCATCAATTTCTTTATGAGTCCTGTCTTTAGAATTGTTGATTTCGTTTTGATAGGAAGCAGATGCAGGCAGATGTTCTAATTTTTTAACTGATTCAAAATCAATTTCTGCCAGTATTTCTTTAAATCTCAGATTCGCTGCCGTACGATGAATGAATTTTTTTCCGTTCAAGCTGTACACATGATCCGTCAGCAGTTTAGCGATCAGCGATCCGGCGATCCCTGTTCCTACGATGATCACATCTTTTTTGTGGGTAGGCTTTCTCATGAGTTGCTGTTTACAGGTTCAACTGCCCAGGATTTATAACCGGGTTGTTTGGCCCCCGGCGGATGGGCATTCATCACGTTCCATACCAGTCCTTCCTGATAAGAAAGATCGTTGATATAAGCTCCTTCCCAGGTCCCTAGGTACCATAAAGTAATTACCTTATCAGCAATATCACTCATTCCTGGATTCATGACGATTTCAGAAACAATTGCATTTTTTAACTGATCTTCAGTGAAAGACTTTTCAAGCACATTTTTAGAAACAGTCAGAAATTCTACAAACGTACCTGCGTCAAGGTTTCCCAGAATGTAAGTGTAGTACGTTTCTGTGAGCCCTGTAGATTGAAGTTCGTTCACCGTAAATCCGGTAAGGGCCTGTGAGATCGACATAAACACGTTGAAATAATAATCATCAACGTTGAGGATTTTGTTCGTAATAATCATTTCGTTAAAAGTTTGATGGTTGTGGTATCTTTATTTTTGTAATCATGGCTGGGCTTTCTGTCAGAAATTTCTGGGCATTGTTTGAACACCCATCTCATTTTCAGAAATGGTTTGTAGCTTTGAGGGCTATCCATAATGATCAGTTTTTGTTTATCCCGAAATTACCGAGATCCCGTTACATACGATTCAGTATTTCTACGTAATTTTTGTTAGTGTTTAAATTAAACGGCACATGAAATACTCTAAATAAAGAGATTTGGAGTGATTTGTTTTCACTTAGTTTAGAATTATTTTAAATAATAGGGAGGTTTGATAGAGATAAATTTTTTTAGACACTTTAGAGCACTTAAGAAAGTGTAAAAAGAATGTTAATTAAAGTTCACATAAGAAGAAAATCAAGGATTTTCAGCAAATTTTTAAAATTATAATCAATTTCTTAAAAATAAACAGTCGAAGCGATATCGCTTCATCAGTGACGAAGTCGCATCACTTTGCCCACTCAAAATAAAACGAAATTATTCATCAACTTTGCGTTAACCTTTTTGGCGAACCCTGAAGAAAAATAGTTGGATAAAATTTAAGTAGGCTTTAAATTCAATAATATACTTTTTCATACTGTCATATTCTGAACTAAATCCATAAATTTGTACCTCATCGGGTACCACTCCCCAAAACAATCCATTAAACGAATAACGAAAATTGAAGAAAGCATTGAGTTTGATGACTATAATTTTAACCAGTGTAAAATTATATTCACAGAATACGTACGTATTTTTTGGTTCATTTAACTGGGATAAAGAAACAGAGGGGATTTATGTGTATGAACTGGATACCGTCCGTGGAAAACTATCTAAAGTAACCTCAGCAAAAAATATTCTGAATCCGTCATTCCTGACCTTATCTCCCAACGGTAAGTATCTTTTTGCCTGTACAGAAAGCAAAACGAAAAATGCAGGAAGTGTAAGCAGTTTTGAGTTTAGCCCCAAAGACAGGACACTGACCTTTATCAACATCCAAAAAAGCGGCGGCGAAAATCCGGTATATCTTACGGCCCATCAAAATGCAAAATGGCTGGTTAATGGGAATTATATAGAGGGAAGTGTTTCTGTATATCCGGTTTCGGAGGATGGAATGATTCAGCCTGCAGTTCAGAATTTCCAGTTTTCAGAAGGGAGTATCAATCGGGATAGGCAGGACCGTTCCCATATCCATTCAACTGTATTTTCTCCTGATTTTAATTATGTTTTTCTTCCTGATCTGGGGGCTGATAAGATCAGAGCTTATCAGTTTGAAAAGGAAAATGATAAACCTTTAACGACTGCTGAGATTCCTTTTACACAGGCAGTTTTAGGAAGCGGACCAAGACATTTTACCTTTCATCCGAACGGAAAATTTGCCTACTGTATTGAGGAAATGGGAGGAGCGGTAAGTGTATATTCATACGAAAACGGGAAATTAACCCCTGTACAAAGGATGTTTACCCATTCTGAAAAATTCAAGGAGGATTTTGAAGGCTCGGATGTTCATATTTCTCCTGATGGTAAGTTTTTATATGCATCCAACCGCGGACATGAAAATAATATTGCGATCTTTTCCATTCAGAATGACGGAAAACTGAAAAATGTAGGCTATCAGCCGACCAAAGGAAAACATCCGAGAACATTTGCTAAAGATGAATCCGGAAAGTTCCTGATCGTAACCAATGTTGTAAGCAGTGATGTGTTTGTATTTAAGAGAAATGCAGAAACTGGACTGCTGAAAAAAGTAGGAGGCCGGGTTAAAATAAGAAATGTAACTTCCGTACAGATCAGAAAATATTAATTTTTTTACAGATACAGAATGGATAAAGAGGTAATAGACTATATCAGGAATTATTTTGGACATTGAATGACCGGCGATGAACAGTCAGCATTGAAGTACCATATGTACACCAGTAAAACATCTGAAGATTCTCAGATCAGACAGGTAATGATCGAAAGAGGCTGGATAAACCAGGATCCGCAAGTAATCGCTCTTTTGAAAAATGGCTATAATGAATTTGAACAAAATACAATGAAAAGGATTATGACGGAAACTCCGGAAAAGGTATTCTTTAACAACTGTCCGGAATGCGGAAAATTGGCCAGGACCCCTTTGGCTAAGCAGTGCAGGCATTGCGGACACAGCTGGCGGGATGAATAAAAAAAAGGTTCATCTTTTTAGGATAATTTTTAGCTTTTTCACCTCCTTAACCTTAATTCAGATTCCGATAAAATTTTAAAATCTAAAGTACAGGAATACTTATGGTTTATTCTTAACAGATATAGTTATATATACTGAATTATTCAGTAGCAATGGGCTTTAGCCCATTGCACAAAATAAAATCTTCCAATCCGGCTTTATCCAAAATTTATGCATTAAAAATACAGTCCAAAAACTAATGGCTGCTGATAATACTCTTCAGCACCGCATTCTTAATAGTCGCTTCTTTATAACTCCAATATTCGCTGTTTCTTGGCATCTGGTTTTCAAGAACAATTACACTGGTGTCTGTGGAAGGAAAATACACATTAAGGCAGGTAAAGCCGTCTCCCAGTCCTGTGATCCCGAAATAATCCAGACCCTGTTCTTTGATAACCCTCACGCTATACCCGAATCCCATATTTTCTTTTCCAAAAACATTGTGCTGAGATAGAGTAGAAGCTGTCATCATCGCCTTTTGATATTTGGACGAAAGCAATTTCCCTTTGTACAGCGCCTGGTCCCATTTCGCCAGATCCTGAACTGTGGAAATAATTCCGGCAGCAGGGAGCAGTTCGTTATTGATGAATGTTTCATCAACTTTCTGATACTGATTATTTTCACTTCTGTATCCCGGAACTAAGGATTGCTTATTCTGTGGATCGTAGCAGAAGGTTTTATTCATTTTCAGTTTCCTGAAAAGGGAATGGGCCAGCTCCGTGAATTTCTTTTTCGTTGTATTTTCAAGGATCTCCCCTAAAAGAGCATAGGATAAATTACCATATTTGAATTGCGAACCCGGCTTGATAACCAGTGGTTTTTCCGTGTCCACAATACCGTGGGTATGATTCAGTAGGTTGTGCACTGTTACCGTGTCAGCCCACGATTGAGTAAGTTTCGGAAGGTATTTTTTGATCGGGGTCTGAAGATCAAGAGTTCCTTTTTCAGCTTCCTGCAGGACGAGGACTGCGGTAATTTGCTTTGAATTGGACATGATTTCGAACTGATCATTAGTTTTCAGGGGAGTTTTTTTATCAAAATCCCTGTATCCATGCGCTTTCAGATATTTGGTTTTCCCGGCTTGGGACACGAGGACAACCCCGGTGAACTGTAAAGGCACTGAAGAGGTAATAATACTGTCGATTTTCTTTACATAGGAATCAGATTTCTGGGCTTTTACAGGAATACTGAATAGTGCAGCAGTAAGTAATGCAGAAAAAAAATGGGTTTTAAACATGGATTTATTTAGTGTTATAATGGTCATAAGCGGCTTTGGAAATATCTGCTATAATGGCTTCAGCGTTGTCAAAGCTTTCATAGGTATTGTGTACGAAAACGGCAACCACGATTTTCCTGTTATGGGGAAGTTCAATAATTCCGTAGCTGTTGACTGCACCTGTCATGCCCGCTTTATTGGTGAAAGAAGTTCCGCTTCTGTGAGCAACTTTTACATTGGCCGGGAGTTTTCCTTTCAGGCGTTTCAGCCCGGTCTGGTTATTGAGCATGGCGTTATAAAGCCATTGAGTGTGCGCTTTATTCAATATTTTTCCCTGATAGAACTTTTCTAACAGGTTAGCCGCCTTATTGGGGGTGATCGTATTGATAAACTGAGAATCCCAGTCTTTGTGCATGCCTTCTTCATCGTTTTTGATGATGAAATCACTGCCGATAAGCTTTTGTACAGGTTCCGTACCCCCAATCAGTCTTAGGATAATATCCGTTAAATTGTTATCACTGTAGCACATCATCCATTGTAAAGCATCTTCCAAGGTAATGATAATATTTCCTTCAGGATATTTTTCCCGGAAGGGGCTCCAGGTATCTTCCAGCAGTTGTTCCTTTTTAATGAGCATCTTTTGATCCAACCTTAGCTTACCTTTTTCAACCTGATGAAGCGTTGTTAAAGCAATCGGGAACTTAAAGGTACTCAGCATCGGATAAAATTTTTCACCATTGATCTGGACTTTATCATTCTTTTGAACTCCGATAACAGAAACTCCTACATCCGCTTTTTTACCGGAAATAATGTTTTCAATTTTTTGAGTGAGAGTATGGGCTTTTTGAGCATTCAGGCTGAACGATCCCAGCATAAGGCTTAAGGCAGTACAGTAAAATCTTACAGATTGCATGATATTTTATTAAAATGATTAATTCTTTAAATATTCGAGAATTCTGAGGGTCATATATTCTCCTTCTTCCGGAGTTGCATCATTATCCATATTACCATGGTTGACAGGGGTGAAATCAACCGTCATTCCGTATTTCTTTTTTTCTTCTTCCGTAGGCAGAACTCCGTCGTCCGCAGGGTAATCCTTGGAGCGAAGCGTATAGATTTTAGGATGAGTTGTTCTGGGCAAAGGCATTCTCCGGTTATCCATGGTAATCACTTTATAGATCATTTCCGGATGCTGATGAGCAAACAGAGCGGTCATGTCACCACCGTTGGAATGTCCTATTACAGCCAGTTTATGGTAATCAAGATCAGGAAAATCGGTTTTTAGTTTGTTCAGGACAAAAAGAATATTCTGTGAACCACGTTCCCAATTGGGCATTCTTGTCACCTGAAGATTTCCATCCATTGCCAGTATTTCGTCGGTAGGCAGCTCATGCTGTATGCTTACAACAAAATACCCTTTTGAAGCGAGAAGCTTGGTGAGGTAAGAGTAAACAAAATAATCACCGCCTTTATTCTCACCCCACCCGTGGCTGAAAATGATTGGAGTAAGGTTATAGTTTTTTTTATTTTTAGGGTGATAAATGGCGATCGGGATCTTCCGGTCTCTGGATTGATCGAAATAAGTCAAAGTATCCGGTTCAAAATCAGCACTGGCAACTGCAATACCGCCGGTTTTCACAGAACACTGAATAAAAAGTAAACTTAAAATAATAAATAGTAAATACCGCATGATGTTAAAAGCTGAGTTATTTAAGGTCATAATTTCTGGCGGCCCACTTTTTAGCAGGGAGAATCCACTCATCGGAAGCAAGGTATAAAAACCCGTGCTTTAACCCGGTATTGATTTCCATTTCTTTAAAACGGGTAACAGGAAGAGTTGACAGTTCTTTTCTTTTGATGGCAGATACTCCGTAACTATCAGTTTTTTCATAAATAGTCAGAATATTTCCGCAGAAATTGATGTCAGGAATTTCCTTAATATCAGAATTCTGATAACAGCCGATCAGGACAAAATTAAGGTCCGGGTTTTTAGCATACGTTGAAACAAACTGAGCAATATATCCGCCTTTGGAAGTACCGACTACGGTAATATGATCGGGCTTGTCTCCCATTGCCGTTAAACTGTCGATTTGGGCTGTCACCTTCCTAGCGTACATTACAGCATCCGTTTTAGGTTTTTTTTTCTCGCTGATAACAACAAAGCCGTCCTTCCTGAAAGAAGCCAGTATTTCATTATATTCAGCTTTAGTATTATATTCAGTGGAAATAGTTCCTGAAGGATGGTTCTCTAAAAACTTATTGTGCAGAAAAAACACATAATTCTTTTCTTCCGGGACAGTTTCTGTTTTCTTATGAGGCTGGCAGCTGAAAGAGATTATTGAAATCAGTGCAGACAGGATGAGTTCTCTTATAGTCATTATTCTATTGAGCTTTATAGTAGTTGTAGGTAGCATTAGCAATATCTGCGATTATTTTTTCAGTGTCAGCACGTTCTTCTTTAATGTTTTTCAGATAGACTGAAAGGATAATATGCTGCCCGTTGGGTAGTTTAAAAATTCCGACATCATTCATGGCTGCTCTCATATTATCTTGATTATTCCCGGAAATACCTGTTCTGTGAGCAAGTTCGGTTCCGGGAGGCAGGCCTGCTTTCATCCAAGTCAGTCCGCGTGAGGTTTGCACCATGATCCGGTAAAGGTAGTCTGTTGTATTTTCCTTCAGAATTTTTCCATTATAAAACTTTTCCAGCAGAAGAGTGGTGGCTTCAGGAGTAGTCACATTGACATACAGATTTTCCCAGGCTTTACCCATCTGTTCCTCATCCAGTTTAATGGTAATATCTTTGATTCCCTGTTTATTGATGAATTTTTGAACGAATTCAGGGCCTCCTATCATTCTCAGAAGAATATCACAGCCATTGTTGTCACTGTGGGCAACCATATACCGTAGCAGTTGGTTAAGAGTCAGATAGATATTCCCATCAGGAAATTCATCCCGGATAGGACTCCAGGTGTCAGGAAGCAATTCCTCTTTCTTGATCAGGAATTTCTGATACAGTTTTAGTTTGCCTTTATCAACCTGATCCAGTACTGCAAGGGCAATATGAAATTTGAAAACGCTCATCATAGGCATGCTCATATGTCCATTGATGCTTAATGTATCTTCGTTCTCTATGTTTTTGATCGATATTCCGGCAGTTACATTTTTAGCCGTTATAATCCGGTTGATCTCTTTTCGCAAGTTTTCAGTCGACTGGGCGCTCAGTTGTATGGAAAGTACGCAGACCGAAGCCAGAAACAAAATTTTTTTCATTTTGTGAAAGGTCGTTTTTATAGTTTTAATGTATTGGCTAAATATTTCAGACTGTATGGGAAATTCAGTTTGAATGCTGTTCAGTATCTCGCTAAATTAAACAAAAAAAGAAAGCACTTTGTACGGTTTTTGAAAAAAATAAAAAAAATTCTCCTGTAAAAAAGAGGGCGTTATTCCAAAATTAAAAGACAGGTTATTCTATGAAAAGAATGAGCTTATTAAGCTAAATATCAGTAAATTTAATAACTTAAACTCAGTTCGGGAGAGATTAAAGGTTTGAAGCTGGTAGCTGGAAGAGGGAAGTTATGAAAGCCATCGATAATAGGTGGTTATCTTTCTTTAAATTAATTCAATTTTATAATAACTTCTAATACCTATAACTAAAAAGAACTTCCAGCCTTAACTCGAACTCTTAGGTTAGTTTAACGAAATATGAGATGATTACAATAGTATTGAAACGCATCTATGAAACACCTTCCTCGGAAGACGGTCTCCGTGTTCTGGTTGACCGTCTCTGGCCGAGAGGTATTTCTAAGGAACATGCAGCTATTGATGAATGGGATAAAGATCTGGCGCCTTCGTCAGAGCTCAGGAAATGGTTTCATCACGATCCTGAATTATGGAAAGATTTCTCCGAAAAATACAGGCAGGAACTTCATGAAAGTAATCATGGAAAAGACTTCCTGCTCCGTTACAAAGACCAGAAAAAGATCACGCTGCTATATGCTGCAAAAGACAAAAATCACTGTCATGCCATTATTTTAAAACAATATCTCGAAAGTTTATAGCCAAAAAAGCAGGGATTAACTCTCTGCTTTTTCTTTTTTTACGGCTTGGTTCATGATCAGAATAATTCCCAGAAGAAAAAGAGCAATAATAAGATAGCGCCACGCCAGACCATTTTGCTCCGTGACTGTTCCGCTTACAGAGATGATAAAACTGGTAACCGAAGTGATCACATACACCAATCCGCCCATCAAACCTCCGGCTGTTCCTGCATTTTTAGGAAAATACAGCATACTTGTTGTGAAGAATGATGTAAACAGAATTCCTGAACAGATATGAATAAAGAAGGCAAACGGAATCATGATAAAAAGACTTTCTGCAAAATATCCGGTAATAATCAGTCCGGTAATCAGGACAAGCTGCAGGATAATAGGCTGTAATATCCGATCCTTAAAATCAAGTTTAAGCCTGCGTTTTCCGATAAAACCGCCAATCATCCATGAAAAACCTAAGATCAGCGTACAGTAACCAATCACAACCGGAGTAAAATGGAACGTGTTTTCAATAATAAAAGGGCCGGTAATATTGAAAAGCATGACGATGGAATAACTAAGCCCCAGAATAATGATCCCAAGCATAAAAATACGGTTCTTTAGCATCATTTTATACAAACTGATATTTTCAGAAAGATCCAGTTTCTTCTTCTCCGGAAGGGTTTCTCCGCTGAAAAACCATTCGAAAAGAAAAAGAATTCCCGCATACAGCGCCAGAAAATGAAAATTGGCGTGCCAGTTGAACAGCTTTTCAAGATATCCGCCTAAAAAAGGTGCTAAAATAGGTCCGCACGACCAAACAATAGTGAAATAACTCAGGTAATGCTTTACTTTTTCAGAATCATAAATATCTACAAATATAGCACGGGTAGCCACAACCAGAACAGAAACGGCGGCTCCCTGGAGAATACGAAGCAGGCATATGAGGAAAATGCTGTCTGTCATCGTAATCAGGATACTGCTCAGGATCAATAGAAATAAGGCCAGTAATTTGGGTCGGTAGCGTCCTATACTGTCCAGAATACCTCCTACAAACAGCTGGGAAATCCCGTAACTTAGCAGATAAGATGTTAAAGTAATTTGAATATCTTTCTCAGAAACCTGCATTTCTTTAGCCATAGAAGGAAAGGAGGGCAGGTAAATATCAGTGACAAATCCGGAAAGCGGAATTGACACAAAAGCCATGATTGTTATTAATCTGATTCGTTTTTCAGATGCTTCTTTCACCAACATAATCATTCATTTTTTTTACCGTACAAAAGTACATCAGGAATAACAGGAATGAATTTTAAAAGACAAAGTAAAAATTACAAAAATCAAAGATTTATAATGCGTTTTTAAATTTAAGCGGAGAGACATCGGCATGCTTTTTAAAGAAATTATTGAAGTGGGCAGGCTGATCGAATCCCAGGGTATAGCCTATTTCAGCAATATCCCAGTTGGTATATTTCAGAAGGTTTTTAGACTCTTCAAACATCCTTTCTTTAATGATCTGGGTGGTGGTAAGCTGGGTAACCGACTTTACCGATGAATTCAGGTGGTTAACATGTACATTAAGATGCTCTGCAAAATCAGAAGCCGTTTTCAGAGCCAGCGGATAAGCCGGAGAGTCCAGAGGAAACTGTCTGTTGAGTAATTCATCAAATAAACGATATAGGCGGATATTAGCCGGCAGTTCATTAGGATTAATATCATCCACACGGTTTTCCAGGGCCAGATGAAGAACAGAAGCCAGATGGCTTTTAATGCTGTTGCAACGGAACGGATATGCAGAATTGTTCATCCTGTAAATCTGGTCGAAATAAAGTGTTGCGAGCTGTGTCTGTTCCTCCGTTAAAAAAACAACAGGCTTGCTCCATTCCTTAAACAGGGAGGTCTTTTTAAAAAGATTGAATTCTGAATTTCCGTTAAAAAATTCCTGATTGAAGAGACAGAAATAGCCTTCCTGGAAATCTCCGTCACATTCCCATGAATACGGAATGCTGGGCGATGGAAAAAACAGGGCAGGGCGGTCAATATACAGTTGGTGTGAACCATAATGAATCGTGCCTTTTCCTATGATAAAGCTGATCTTATAATAATCACGGCGGTTGTATGGGCTTTTAAAACTGCAATACTTCCGCATTGAAATATTGAAGTGGGATTTTCCCATTTCAAAATCTTCAGAATCAAATATTTTGATCTGATCTTTACGGATGCGACGATAATAATCCTCTATGGTTTCCAGTTGGTCACTCATGGTATTGGAATTATAAAAATCAAAGATACGGAAATATGGTGAAGTCAGAAAGCCAGAAGTTGGAGTAGGGAAGCTGTTGAAGTCCTTAAACCAAAAGTACTCTGTTGTATGGATTTCTCCCAGAACAGAACATTACATGAGATCTCTGTCTTTCATTCTCTCTAAATCTCCATTGTCAGTACATGGGACGGAAGCTGAAAAGGTCCTGCTTTGGAATCCGCAACCACTGTAAAACCGGATTCTTTTAAAAACTCCAGCAGTGGATCATGAACCAGCATATTGATCCATAGTACATCCGTAAAGCTCACTGCCGATCTGCATTTTTTCCAGAGGGATTGCCTTGTTTCCGGAGCGTTAAATTCAGGGAGAATAATAAAACTGATCTCTGTAGTTTTTTTTCCGTCAGAAATTCCGGGATATGCAGTACCGCTTTTTATAATGCTGTATCCAACTGGTTTCTGGTCAGCATAGGTCATAATCAGCTGGTTGGAAAGATCATTCAGATCATTGATCATCTTTCTGGGGTCTATTTCATTTTTGATGTATTTTTGAATGTCCTCTTCAGAAACAAAGTCTTTATGCAGACTGTAGACCGAAGAATCAATGATGGATATAAGATCAGAAATTCCCTCTTCAGAACCTACTTTAAATTTTGAAATGATCTCCATGAGTTTTTTTTATTCAAAATTATAAGATTATTTCATTCAAAAGGGATACAGTTATGTTAAATTTAATTGGTACAGTTAAAAGAGATGGAAAATTTTCAACCTGCTTTCCATCTTTCAACGTAAAATATATTTAGACTCAACATTTTTATCCGCCTGTATCTGCGGGATATTGTCTATTGTTTTAAACTGCAGACCGTTGATCCATTTCTCATTCACAAGATCTATATCTGCTCCGCTGAGGATATGTTTCTGGAAAAAGTAAGAAATGTCTTTATCCAGGTATTTCTGAGCCAGGTCCAAAAGAAGTTCATCCGTAAACTTCAGGTTTTTCTCTTTACAGGTTTTCAGCAGTTCCTGCATCAGATCATCCAGCGATTTTTTATAATTACTTTTCATCAGGATCTGGTTATCCAGCCAGAAAGCGAAGATAGCTCCACGCCTGTAGGGAACTTTTTCTATATCACGGCTTTTCCAGAAATCATCTTTGATGGTATAATTCATAATGTTTCGCTGTGGGTTTTTCCAGTGGTTTTTAATTACTTCTTCATTAAACAGCTTCATCCATTCATCCAATGAAATATCTTTGATTCTCAGCCTGTTTTTATAGGTGTAATAATCTGTGAACCCTTCACTGAACCAGTAGTTAAGCTCTTCATGCTTGTTTTTGATGGTGGTTCCTATCCAGTCATGCATCAGTTCGTGATGAAGAAGATAAAGATAACTATTCTTGTTATTGAAGGGGTTATTGGTTCCCTGGATCATAAAAGCATTTTTTATGGCCGATCCGGTAGTGCTGTATCCTTTAAATGTACTGTCTTTCCGGGAGACGGTAGGACTCATAATTACAGTAAAATAATCCTGATCATAATCTTTCCAGAAATCACGCTGAGACTGTACCGCTTTTTTCAGATTTGAAAACAGAAAATCATCAGAAAACCCGTTATTCCATTCATCCCGGACAGCAAAATATACAGGTTGATCATGAACTTTAAAATCATAGATTCTGTAATCACCACCTACAAAAAGGGAATTGTAAAAACCTTCCCATAACACGGTCTTGATCTTTTGTTGACGAACCTGGCTGGCAAAAGTATTGTGAATCTTAAAATCTGCAGGAAAACCAATCCACTCAACAGAAAATTCAAACTTTTGATCATCAGGCATCTCCGTGAAAGATTTTGGAACAACGAATAAGTTCTTCCCAAGAACATGAAAAAAATGGTTTTTGATCCTTGGGCGGTTGAAAATACGATGGTTGGGATCTTCAAAATCCTGTTTGATTCTATAGGTAAAAGAAACTTTTTTACTGTTTTTATGGTGAATTTTGACCAAATCTTTTTCCGGCTGCATCTCAAATCGGATCTCAGGATTGTCTTCCTGGCGCAGGATTAGGCATTTAAAAAGGTCTTTTTCACCCCAGTTTTCATTGCTGTAATAGAAATCGGTAACTTGTGAAGAGTTTTTTCCGGTATAATCTACCTGTACTTTTAAACCATCCTGCTCTGCATTTTTGCCATAATACACTTTATAGCTGATTTTATTTTGAGCATATGCAGACAATGGTAGAATAAGAAGTAGTAAAAATAATTTCTGGATCATCGGTTAACTGTTTTTTCAAATGTAGTTAAAATGGTCAAAAGGTTGGTTGTCTTTTGATAATCACGCTTTAAAATATTTTATTATGTTCTTTCACCGATTTTAAATAACCAAAAAAGCGTATTCAAAAAAATCTGCAAAATCTGCGAGCGAAAAAACGTTCAAAACATCTGTGTCATCTGAGAGATCTGTGGCAAATCTATTGGTATTGATGCTTTTTTTGGAACGCAAAGTTCCAGATTCTTTATGCATATTTTTAAGGAAGCTAAGTGTAGAATCAACTTGCTGGTCTTCGGCTGTTAATCATAGCTCCAAAACCTGCTGGCACCCTAAATATTTTAATCATTAAAATTCTTGCACCCTTTAGCAAAAAAACACTCAAAAGCATCTATGACCTGTAGAGAATTTCTTTTGTCCTATTATGCGTTTCAATATCCAAAAAAGCCTTGTGCCGTTGCGTTTTTCCAACATTCAGGGTGTGCAACAAGAAGAATTTCGATAAAAACATAGAATTTTGATGAATTAACCTCATTTTTTTTATCTTCAGTTAGGCTGGAATCACCATAAAACCTATATTTGCAGCCTAAATTTTAAAAATAATGAAAGAACTAATTGAAAAAATCAACGCAGAATTTGAAGCGTTCGCAACAGAGGCTAACCAACAAGCAGAAAAAGGAAACAAAGCTGCAGGTACAAGAGCTCGTAAATCAGCTTTAGAACTTAGCAAACTGTTCAAAGAATTCAGAAAAGTTTCTGTAGAAGAAGCTAAAAAATAGTTCAGTTCCAGCCGGCTCATCGAGCCGGTTTTTTTATGTCTTGATTTTTCTAAGGGATTCACTGTATTAGATGTTAAAATCTCCCAGTTTTAAGTATTTTTTACTAAAATTACATTCCAAAAGTTAAATACTATTAAATTGTATTAAACCACTCTTTTTTTTCCGTTTCTGCATATATATTTGTGGCATTGATTTTAAAATTAATGAACTAATAACCCCATGAAACATTCTTATTTATTATTTGTCTTTTTTTTCGGAATTTTTTCTGCTCAGAAATTGAAAGTTGTAGACTCTGAAACCGGAAGTCCTGTTCCTAATGCGAGGATTCTTCTGAGTAATCAGATTATATACACCAATGAAGATGGATTTGCACCCGTTAATTCAGACGTTGCCAGTTTTGAAATATCGGCTTCGGGCTATCAGAAAGAAAAAATAAGAGCTTTTAGTGCTTTAGTAAAATTGAAGCCGCTTTATAAAGATATCGGAGAAATTAAAATTGTAGATGTAGATATCAAAAAACTATTTCAGGATGTAAGCAAAAACTACCACAAACGGTATTATAATGAGCCTTCCCTGTATGATGTGGTGTATAAAGAAAAAAAGATAGATAATGATAAGCTTTATTTCCTGGTTATTGCAGAAACGAAGTTATGGAGTAAAAGCAACGAATATAACTTCAGGGACGGAATCCGGAAGAACTATGATGAAATCCTCCAGATGCAGCTGAATAATGTGAAGTACATGAGGAATATGAAATCCGACAGTGTTTTCATAGCCAATACCAATGATTTCTCCCACGAATATATGGGGAATTATTTCTTCAATTTTGAACTAAACCGCACAATGACTCACATAAAAAATAAAGATTCAAAATATTCAGGAAGGTTGATTTTTGAAGAAGGAGACGAACAGCTGATTTCTTTTAAAATAAAATCCGGTGCCGGTATTGAGATAAAAGGAGAGTTTAAATATAATAAGACTGATAAAACGATTACCTATTTTGAAACCCATTACCTGCAGACCCATTATCCAATGATGAAAAGAAAAACTACAGATGGAAGAGAGTACGATTATCAGTTGGGAGATGCCTCGCTTATTTTTGATTTTTATAAAAAAGACGGAATGTATTTGCCTGCTCTATGCAAACTGGAAGGGGATAAATATGTGGCAGTTTATGACGGGGAAAAACACGAGCGTAAATTCAGCAGGGAGGTGATTTATAATACCTTCGCAAAATCCAATGATAGGGGGCTTTCTTCAAAGGTAGATTTTAGTAAAAATATCTGGGAAAATGTCCCTGTAAAAGAAGAAAAGGACGGAACGATTCTTCTTTCTGAGGAGGAGCAGGCTTTTATTAACGGAAAATAAATTCTTATTTTATTACAATGGGACCGTCCGGTTGGGCGGTCTTTTTTATGCTTTTTTCTTCTACAGATTTTTTTTGAATGGATCGTTGTTGGTTTAACGCTAATAACGGCAAGAGCATTAACATTCAGTAAAGGAAGAATCGGTGTGAAAATAGCTGTAAACCTTTGGTTTTCTTGCGCCTTAAAAGCATTATAATGGTTTAAACCCTTGTGTCTATTGCGTTTTCCAACAAAAAAATCCCCAGTTTGATAAACTATTTTTTTGTTTCCCGCAGATCGCACAGATTTCGCAGATTTTTCTGAATGGGTATTGTTTGGTTAGTGTTAAAGATTTCTTTTTTTGTATAAATCGCCTCATATCGGATTTTTTGCTTTCATTATCTCCCTAAATTCCTTTATCTTTAAGCAATCAATAAAGGTTATGAAGATAAATAGATTTTTTGCAGTGCCGGCAGTTGTGCTGGCAGCCCAGTTCTCGTGGGCTCAGATCAAGGTAGATTCGAAAGAAAAACTTAATCCCATAGTAAAAAGTTTTGTAGATGAAGTAAACAGCAATTCTCAGCTGGAAAATCTGGCTTATGAGCTATTGGATGGCATTGGTCCACGCCTTGTAGGAACTCCCGAAATGCTTGCCGCCAACGAGTGGTCAGCAGAAAAGCTCAAATCATGGGGGATAGAAGCTAACCTGCAGCAGTTTGGAACCTGGAAAGGATGGCAGAGAGGTACTACCCATGTAGATATGGTGTACCCGCGGATAAAATCACTGTCTGCAACACAGCTGGCGTGGAGTCCGGCGACTAAAAAAGCAGTGGAAGCAGAAGTAATTATTCTTCCAAAAGCAGCCTCCAAAGCTGAATTTGATCAATGGTTGTCTTCTGTAAAAGGAAAAATAGTACTGATTGCCCAGTATCAGAAAATCGGACGTTCAGATGAACAGATAAAAGAATTTGCAACTCCTGAACTTTATGAAAAGCTTAAAGCAGAAAAAGAACAGGCAACAAAGGATTTTAACGCCTATGTAAAAAATATAGGCTACGATAATAATACGCTTCCGGAAGCTCTGGAAAAAGCAGGAGCCGCAGGAATTGTGATTTCAAACTGGACAGGCATCATGGGGGCAAACCGGATTTTCGGGGCCAAGACTACAAAAATTCCAATGATTGATATTGATGTGGAAGATTATGGAATGCTGTACAGAATGGCTGAAAAAGGAGCAAAGCCTAAAATTAAAATTGATGCCCAGTCTAAAATACTTCCTGATGCCAAAAACTTCAATACCATCGGGATGATTAAAGGAAAAGAAAAGCCGGATGAATATGTAATCCTTTCTGCCCACCTTGATTCATGGGATGGGGCACAGGGAGCAACTGACAACGGAACGGGAACCATTACGATGCTTGAAGCGATGAGGCTTCTGAAAAAATATTACCCGAACAACAAAAGAACAATCGTTATCGGACTTTGGGGGAGCGAAGAGCAGGGACTGAACGGTTCCAGAGGTTTTGTAGCCGATAACCCTCAGATTATAAAAGGAGTGCAGGCTGCTTTCAACCAGGATAACGGAACGGGACGTGTGGTTAACATCAGCGGGCAGGGGTTTGTGAAAGCCTACGACTATATCGGAAGATGGCTTGACGGAGTGCCAAAATCAGTAAGAGGACATATTAAAACTGATTTCCCGGGAATGCCTGGTGGCGGAGGTTCCGATCATGCTTCATTCGTAGCAGCAGGAGTGCCGGGAATTTCTTTAGGCTCTCTGAACTGGGGGTATTTCGGATATACATGGCATACCACAAAAGATACCTATGATAAAATTGTTTTTGATGAGGTGAAAAATAATGTAGTTCTTACCGCTGCATTGGCTTATATGGCTTCTGAAGATCCTGAGTTTTCCAACAGAGAGAAAAGGGTAATGCCGCAGGATGACAAAGGTGAAACAATGAAATGGCCGGAAGCAAAAGAACCGAGAAGAGATTCTAAAGATTATAAATAATTGGGGATAGAAAAGTCGGGGTGCTGGAGTTTCCTGATCAATGAAACTTATTCCTTGTTTTCCGTTAAAGGTATCTGAAAATTAAATGATAGACAAAAAAGACTGTTTCTATTGGAGAGACAGTCTTTTTCGTTTTTTTTAATTGAGAAATATTGTACTGTTCAATGCGCCGTTTTGATGTTTTTCTGTTGAAGCATTGCTTTTATTTCCTTGATTCTACTCTCCTGAACGATATAGGTTTTGCAGATTGTATTATTGAGGTGCATGCTGAAATTCATACGGGTACCTTCTGCTTCCCAGGTATGATGAGCTGGTGGAATATAATCTGTAAAGACGGGAAAGAAATTGATAAGGCATAAAAAATTCCTGCTCAATGACTTTAAAAATCTGGGATAATTCCCAAAGTCATCAATCACTTTCATTTTAAATACCTTTTTTCCTAAGGTAGTCCCCCAATAGGTTTCAGATATTGCTCCAAAGATAATTACACAGGGAATAGAATATATGAAACTTACTATAGCAATCTCTTTACCTATGATAAGGAAGATGAGAAAGAAGGGGAGCATATCAATGAGCTTGGCAAAAACCCTTTTCCGTTCACTGTCTTTATAAGAAGGGTTGTAAGGAAGATCATATTCAAAAGAATTATAGATTCTGTTACCCTGTTCGTCAAAATAACGGGTGGGTCTGTGAATGATCTTTTTTTCTTTAGTTTCTGATATTTTCATGGAGCTCCCTGAATAGTTTTTCAATTTGTTAAATATAATTTTTCAACTCTGAAAATTTTGAAACAGAATACCTTTGCTCTTGAATGTCCAGTTTTCCAAAGCCATATTCACAGAAAATAAAAGGCAGACCATTTGATTTTGAAGAGCTATAATCCGTCTGGGTATCTCCAATATAAATGGTATCATTATGCTTCATCGTATTCCTTTCCATAATCAGTTTTATATTCTCAGCTTTCGGTTTTTTTGTCCGGCCATGAGATTCAAAATCTGTAAATAGTTTGTTGAATTGGTAAAAATCCAGAAAAGCTTCAATGTATCCGTCCTGGCAGTTGCTCACAATGAAAAGATTGTGTGTTTTTGACAGGTCTTTTAAAGTATCTTCAACACCTTCATACAGGATCCCGCCCTGGGTACGCAAAATGATGTTCTCCTGTGCTGCAATTTCAGCAAGGATTGTTGTAACCTCCTGATCTGTAATTCCCGGTGCAATCATTTTGACAATATCGTCCGTCAGCAGACCCATATACTGATCCATATCTTCAGGTTTCAGTTCTTTTTCAATAATCTGGTGCTGAGTTAAAACGTGGTTCCATATATTAATAATAGATGCTCTGGAATCCCATAAGGTTCCGTCTAAATCGAAAATTAAATTTTTATATTTCAAAATGCGGTGTTTATATTTTAATTTTTAATCATGATTAATGCGATAAAAACTACAAAATCATGCTTAACTGAACTCTTTTTCTCGCTTCATCCACTTCCGTTACTTTTACCTTTACATGCTGGTGAAGTTTCACCACTTCGTTTACATCAGATACAAAGCCGTCTTTCAGCTGGGAGATATGAACCAGTCCGCTTTCTTTGATTCCAAGGTCTACAAAACATCCGAATGCTGTAATATTGTTGACGATCCCCGGAAGGATCATTCCTGTTTTTAAATCTTTAATGCTTTTTACATTTGGATCAAACTCAAAAACCTTAGCTGCTTTTCGTGGATCCAGTCCTGGTTTTTCAAGCTCTTTCAGGATGTCTTTAATACTTAAAATTCCGATTTCTCCGGTAATATAGTTTTCAGGTTTTACCAAAGCAATTTTTTCTTTATTGGCAATCAGTTCATTGGTTTTAATACCGAGATCTTTAGCCATTTTTTCTACAATTCCATACGCTTCAGGGTGTACGGCAGAATTGTCCAGAGGGTTTTTAGCATTGGATATTCTGACAAATGCAGCGGCCTGCTGAAAAGCTTTTTCTCCAAGTCTTGGTACTTTTTTAAGCTGCTTCCGGTCTTCAAAAGCTCCGTTTTCAGCGCGGTAAGTAACGATATTTTCAGCCATTTTTTCTCCGATTCCGGAAACATAGCTTAATAGCGATTTGCTGGCTGTGTTTAAATTAATACCCACAGAGTTTACACATTTCATTACCGTGGAATCCAGTTCGCTCTTCAATTGGGTTTGGTCTACATCATGCTGATACTGGCCAACACCAATGGATTTTGCATCAATTTTTACCAGTTCTGCCAAAGGATCGGAAAGTCTTCTTCCGATGGAAACAGCGCCACGCACCGTCACATCATAGGTTGGAAATTCATCCCTTGCAATTTTACTGGCCGAATAAACAGATGCTCCGGCTTCCGAAACTACAAAAACCTGCAGCGGCCTGTCAAAGGCGATTTTTTTAATAAAGAACTCTGTTTCACGGCTTGCTGTTCCGTTTCCGATGGAAATGGCTTCAATGTTGTAAGCATTCACCATAGAACGGATCTTTTTCATGGCCATTCCGCTTTCATTCTGCGGAGCGTGAGGGTAGAGGGTTTCATTGTGGAGGAGATCTCCTTTTTCATCCAGACAAACGACTTTACATCCGCTTCTGTAACCGGGATCAATAGCCAGAATTCTTTTTTCTCCCAAAGGCGGTGCTAAAAGTAACTGACTTAAATTTTCAGAAAAGATCTGAATGGCTTTCTGATCAGCTTTTTCCTTAGCCTCCTGTAAGGCCTCATTGGAAATGGCTGGTTCTAAAAGTCTTTTATAGCTGTCTTTTATAGCAAGAGCAATCTGCTCAGAACTTTCGTTATTCGATTTAATGATTGCTTTTTCAATGAAATCGATGGCTTCTTCTTTGTCAATGCTGACGTTTGTTTTCACAAAGCCTTCTGCTTCGGCTCTTAACATGGCCAGAAGTCGGTGGGAGGGAGTTCTGCCAAGGTTTTCTTCCCATTCAAAATACTGGGAAAACTTTTGCGCTTCTTCCTCATCCTTTTTGGTTTTTACCACTTTAGAGGTTACTACAGCCTTACGCTGAAAGATCCGGCGGAGATTCTTACGGACGTACATATTTTCATTAATCCATTCTGCCATGATGTCTCTGGCGCCCTGAAGAGCCTCTTCCTCAGACGGAACTTCATTATTAAGGTATTTTGATGCAAGAAACAGAACATCATTGTTTTTCTGACTCATGATGATTTTGGCTAAAGGTTCCAATCCTTTTTCTTTAGCCGCATCCGCTTTGGTTTTCTTCCGTTTTTTGAAAGGCAGGTATAAATCTTCCAGCTCCTGTAGATCATAGCTCTCTTCAATCCTTTGACGAAGCTCAGGCGTTAAAGCATTCTGTTCCTCAACAGACTTTAAAATGGATTCCTTTCTCTTTACAATTTCATCAAACTGTTTACTGATTTTTGAAATCTGTTCAATCTGTATTTCATCCAGATTCCCGGTTTTATCCTTCCGGTAACGCGAAATAAAAGGAATGGTGCAGTCTTCTGCTAATAATTGTAAAGTATTGTTGATGCTCTTTTCAGAAATGTTGAGCTGCTTCTGTATAAATTCTACGGTCGTCATTGTTCTGTTTTCGGATGGCTAAAATAGGATTTTAAAACGAAAAAAGGCGAGTTACCCCGCCTTGAATGTTTTCACAACGGAATAATCCTTATTGTGAATTGCTTTTCAAAATTATTAATACAAATATAGAAGAAAAAATCTTTAATAGAATTATGGAAATCCGTAATTCGGATGTTTTTTTTATTTCTATTTTTATGTAGTATCAAAAATTAAAATGATGATTAAAAATATACTTGGATTAGATTTGGGAACCAACTCCATTGGCTGGGCTTTGATAAAACAAAATTTTGAAAATAAGTATGGCGAAATTCTTGGGATGGGAAGCCGAATTATCCCAATGTCACAGGATGTTTTAGGAGAATTCGGAAAAGGGAATTCTGTTTCGCAAACTGCTGCAAGAACCGATTATAGGGGAGTGAGAAGGTTACGTGAACGATTTTTGTTAAGAAGAGAAAGGCTTCACAGAGTTTTAAACGTCTTAAATTTTCTTCCGGAACATTATGCTTCGCAGATTGATTTTAAAAAACGATTTGGAAAGTTCAAAGAGGAAACTGAACCGAAATTGGCTTACAATAATGATGGGTTTATTTTTAAGAATTCTTTTGAAGAAATGCTTACTGATTTTAAAAATCATCAACCTCAACTTCTAGCGAATAACAAAAAGATTCCTTATGACTGGACAATTTATTATCTCCGCAAAAAGGCACTCTATCATAAAATACAAAAAGAAGAACTTGCTTGGATTCTATTGAATTTTAATCAAAAACGTGGATATTATCAATTGCGAGGTGAAGATTTTGAAGACGAGAAGAACAAAGTATTTGTCAGATTGAAAGTAGACAGAATTGTTGATTCTGGAGAAAACATTAAAGGAAAAATTCTTTATGATGTATATTTTGAAAATGGATGGAAATATGAAAAGCAGATTGTAAAAACTGAAGATTGGATAGGACGTACGAAAGAATTCATCGTTACGGAATCTATTTTAAAAAATGGTGATATAAAGAGAACCTTTAAAGCTGTAGATTCTGAAAACGATTGGATTGCAATAAAAACAATGACTGAACAAGAAATCGACAAATCCCACCAAACTGTTGGAACATATATTTACGAAGCTCTTCTTCAAAACCCGAAACAGAAGATCAAAGGAAAACTTGTTCGTACCATCGAGAGAAAGTTTTACAAAGAAGAACTCAAACAGATTTTAGAAAAACAGAAAGAATTTCATCATGAATTACAGAATGATGATTTGTACAATGATTGTGTGCGTGAGTTGTATCGAAATAACGAGTCACATCAGTTGACTTTAAGTAAAAAGGAATTTGTACATCTTTTTATGGATGATATTATTTTTTACCAAAGGCCTTTGAGAAGCCAAAAATCGTCTATCTCCAATTGTACTTTGGAATTCAGAAAGTATAGGGATGAAAATGGAGTAGAGCATACACAGTTTTTAAAAGCTATCCCAAAATCTAATCCGTATTATCAGGAATTCCGTATCTGGCAATGGATTTTCAACCTGAATATTTATAAAAAAGATGATGATTCTAATGTTACAAAAGAATTTTTAAATACAATTGAAGATTTTGAAAATCTATTTGAGTTCTTGAATAACCGTAAAGAAATTGAACAGAAACCATTACTTAAATTTCTCTTAGAACAAAAAGATTTTAAAGGAAAGTTATTAAGTGCCGAAATCGAAAAATACCGTTGGAATTATGTTGAAGATAAAAAATATCCTTGCAACGAAACCAGAACAATGATTTTGTCTAGATTGGATAAGGTCGAAAATATTTCTATTGATTTTCTGACAAGAGAATTCGAACAAAAAATTTGGCATATCATCTATTCTGTAAATGACAAAATTGAATACGAAAAAGCATTGAAAACTTTTGCTGTGAAAAATAATCTTGATGAAAATTCTTTCCTCGAGGTGTTCAGAAAATTTCCACCATTTAAAAGCGAATATGGTTCCTTTTCTGAAAAAGCGATTAAGAAACTGCTGCCTTTGATGAGATTGGGTAAATACTGGGAGTACGAAAATATCAATGAGCATTCAAAAGACAGGATTCAGAAAATTATTACCGGTGAATTTGATGAAAATATCAAGAATAGAGTGAGAGAAAAGTCAACTCATCTTAAGGTAGAAAATGATTTTCAAGGTCTGCAATTATGGTTGGCTCAATACATTGTTTATGGAAGACATTCAGAGGCATCAATGATTGGTAAATGGAATTCTGCTGATGATTTGGAAAAGTTCTTAAATGAATTTAAACAGCACTCGCTTCGTAACCCTATTGTAGAGCAGGTAATTACAGAAACGCTTCGCGTGGTAAAAGATATCTGGTTGAAATACGGAAAGGGAGCTAAAGATTTCTTCAGCGAAATTCATATTGAGCTAGGGAGAGAAATGAAACAGACAAAAGATGAAAGAGCAGATACAACAAAAAGAATAACGGAGAATGAAAATACAAATCTTCGTATCAAAGCTTTACTGGCAGAAATGATGAATGATAATTCTGTTGAGAATGTTCGCCCATATTCTCCAATGCAGCATGAAATTCTGAAGATTTATGAAGATGGAATTTTAAGATCTGACATAGAAATTGACGATGACATTCTGAAAATAAGTAAAACAGCCCAGCCTTCTTCATCTGATTTAAAAAGATACAAACTTTGGTTGGAACAGAGGTATAAATCACCTTATACAGGACAGATCATTCCACTAAATAAGTTATTTACCCCGGAATATGAGATTGAACATATTATTCCACAAAGTAGATATTTTGATGATAGTTTTAACAATAAGATCATCTGTGAATCGGCAGTTAATAAATTGAAAGATAATTATATTGGTTTAGGATTTATTAAACAGTTTGGAGGCACAATGGTTGAATGTGGCTTTGGGAGAAGTGTAAAAGTCTTTGAAGCCGGAGAATATGAAGATTTTGTAAAAAAGCATTATGCCAATAATAGGGGAAAAAGAAGCAAACTCCTTTTAGAAGATATTCCAGATAAAATGATTGAACGCCAGATGAATGATACTCGTCATATCAGTAAATATATTTCCGGTGTTCTTTCCAACATTGTGAGAGTGGAAGATGGTACAGATGAAGGGGTGAATTCCAAAAATGTTGTGTCCGGAAATGGAAAAATAACATCACAATTAAAACAAGATTGGGGTCTGAATGATGTTTGGAATGAATTGATATTGCCACGTTTTGAAAGGATGAATCAATTGACCAATTCAACTGATTTTACTACCTGGAATGAAAATTATCAGAAGTTTTTACCAACGGTTCCGGTTGAGTTTTCAAAAGGGTTTTCAAAGAAAAGAATTGATCATCGCCATCACGCTTTAGATGCTTTAGTTATTGCTTGTGCTACAAAAGATCATGTGAATTTACTCAACAATCAATCAGCTAAATCAGACACGAAACGATATGATTTGAAAAAGAAACTGATGAAATTTGAAAAATCAGTGTACAATCATCCCCAAACTAATGAAAGAATAGAACGGGAAGTACCGAAACATTTTTTGAAACCTTGGGAAAACTTTACTGTTGAAGCTAAAAATAATTTAGAGAAAATCATTGTAAGCTTTAAACAAAATCTTCGTGTAATTAATAAAGCTACGAATCATTATGAAAAATATGTTGAGAAAGATGGCGTGAAAATCAAAGAAAGGGTAGAGCAGACTGGAACGAATTGGGCGATAAGAAAACCAATGCATAAAGAATTTGTTTATGCAAAAGTGAATTTACCTTGGGTAAAAGTTAGTGGTAAAGAGATATTAACTGCAATTAGAAAACCGTTGGATATAAGTTTCGATGAGAAAAAAATTAGCAATTCAATAACGGATACTGGTATACAAAAAATACTTTTAGCACATTTGAAAAAATATAAAGGAACTTTAGATGATAAAGGAAAAGAAATCGCTCCGGAAATACTTGCGTTTACACCAGAAGCCATAGAGGAGATGAATAAAAACATTATTGAATTAAATGATGGAATATTTCATCAGCCAATTTTTAAAGTAAGGGTATTTGAAAAAGGAACGGGAAGATTTTCAATTGGACAATCAGGTAATAAGAAAAATAAATATGTAGAAGCAGCTAAAGGAACTAACTTATTTTTTGCAATTTATGAAGATAAAAGCGGAAAAAGAAGTTACGAAACAATTCCTTTGAATGAAGTTATTGAAAGACAAAAACAAGGATTGAATTCAGTTCCGTTAGAAAATAAAAAGGGACATAAACTATTATTTCACTTATCTCCTAATGATTTAGTTTATGTTCCCGAAGAAGGTGAATTTACAGGAAGAGTTTTTAATTTGAATGATTTAAATAAAGAACAAATTAAAAGAATTTATAAAGTTGAAAAAACTTCAGGTACTGAATGTTACTTCGTTCGTCAAGATATTGCTTTTCTAATAAAGCAATACGATGCGAAAACTAAAATTGGAGAATTGGAAAGCCAGAATAAACTTCAAGTCACAATGTCAGAGGATAGAACCAAAATTGCAGATGTTTGCCTTAAAATTGATTGTGATAGACTAGGTGATATAAATATTCTAACAAAAGAAAAAATTAAAAAAATGTTTGATGAATATAGATAATATTGCAATTGATACAAATGTTCTTTTATATGCTTTTGATAATAAGGATATTAAAAAGCAAGATAAGGCGGTAGAGATATTGCTTAAAAGACCATTTGTTACTCAATTAGTTCTTTTTGAATTTATAAAAATTCTTGAAAGAAAATGGAAAAAGGATAAGAAAGAAGTTACAAAACTTACTATTAAAATACTTGATGAATTGGTATTTCCACTGTCACAACATAGCGATATGTATAATTATGCCTATTTTTTGACCCTAAAATATAATTATGGATTGAGTGATATTTTTATACTTTCAGATTCAATACTTAATGACTGTACTATTTTACTTTCAGAAGATATGTGTAATGGAATGATTGTCGATAAAAAATTAAAAATCATAAATCCTTTTTTATGATCACCCGTTCCATCTACATCGGTAACCCTGCTTATCTTAAACTTAAAGATGAACAGATGTATATTTTAGAGCCTTCCACTAAAGAAATGAAGGGTAAAGTTCCGGTGGAAGATTTGGGATTATTGATGTTGGATCACTTCCAGATTACGATCTCACATCAATTGATTCAGAAAATGATGGGAAATAATGTAGTAGTGGTGAGTTGTGATGGTCATCATTTACCACATGGAATTATGCTTCCGCTTTATGGACACACTGAACATTCTGATCGAATTAAAGATCAATTAGAAGCCAGTGAACCTCTCAAAAAACAACTTTGGAAACAAACTGTAGAATCTAAGATTGAAAACCAGAAAGAGGTTTTAAAACGGTTAGGAAATTATTACGAACCAATGATTGATTACCAAAATAATGTAAAAAGTGGTGATATTACCAATATGGAAGGTATTGCAGCACAGCATTACTGGAAGTATCTCATCAGTCTGGATTTTTTGAGACAGCGTTTTGGAGATTCACCCAATCAGTTTTTCAATTTTGGATATTCGGTTCTCAGAAGCATTGTGGCAAGAGCGATTGTAGAGACCGGATTGCTTCCTGTTCTCGGGGTTTTTCATAAAAATAAATACAATCCTTACTGTCTTGCCGATGATCTGATGGAGCCTTACCGCCCTTTTATCGATTTATTGGTAATGCAATGGCTTGAAATCCATTCAGAAACGGAAGAACTAACGAAAGAATTTAAAGCTTTTGTCTTACAGATTGCAACTAAAGATGTGAAAATAGATGATAAAACCAGACCATTGCTGGTAGCCGTAAAAACAACAGCCACATCACTGTATAAATGTTATACGGGAGAAAAACGCCTGATCTCTTATCCTGAACTGATATGAATGCCGAAAGGTTTAATGCCTACCGAATTATGTGGGTTTTAGTATTATATGATTTGCCGACAGAGACTAAAGCCAATATGAAAGACGCTAGCCGCTTTCGTAAATCTTTGCTTGATGATGGTTTTACGTTATTTCAGTTTTCAATGTATGTAAGGCATTGTCCAAGTCGTGAAAATGCTGAAGTCCATATTAAAAGAGTAAAGTTCATGCTTCCAAAAGCCGGAAAAGTAGCTATTATGTGCATTACCGACAAACAGTTTGGAGATATTGAAATATTCTTTGCCAGAAATAAAGAAGAACCTCCTCCAACCTTTCAACAGCTTGAATTATTCTAATTTTTAAATCCTAAAAACAAAAACAATCTACTGATTTTCAGTAGATTGTTTTTTGAGGTTGTGACTAATCACGAAGATAATAATTTTTGAAAGCAATTCACAACACAAACAAAAAATAGATTTATTATGACTAAGTTGTGACTAATCACGAAGATAATAATTTTTGAAAGCAATTCACAACTTCCTCAGGGACGTGCATATGAAGGTAAAGGTTGTGACTAATCACGAAGATAATAATTTTTGAAAGCAATTCACAACATAACGAGATGCGTTTAGCTAGCGTAAGAGGTTGTGACTAATCACGAAGATAATAATTTTTGAAAGCAATTCACAACAGACTGAGTACAATGATCCTAAGAATGTTAGTTGTGACTAATCACGAAGATAATAATTTTTGAAAGCAATTCACAACGTTTCTTGCTTATCAGAAGATATATATAGAGTTGTGACTAATCACGAAGATAATAATTTTTGAAAGCAATTCACAACTACTCTGGTGGTAGATATATGGAAGCAACAGTTGTGACTAATCACGAAGATAATAATTTTTGAAAGCAATTCACAACACAAACAAAAAATAGATTTATTATGACTAAGTTGTGACTAATCACGAAGATAATAATTTTTGAAAGCAATTCACAACTGCCTATGTGGGGACAAATAAACAGGGTTTGTTGTGACTAATCACGAAGATAATAATTTTTGAAAGCAATTCACAACAAAGAGTGGAATGAATACCGAAAGGACAAGGTTGTGACTAATCACGAAGATAATAATTTTTGAAAGCAATTCACAACAGAACACGGCTATGTTATTGGTATTATATCGTTGTGACTAATCACGAAGATAATAATTTTTGAAAGCAATTCACAACAGAACACGGCTATGTTATTGGTATTATATCGTTGTGACTAATCACGAAGATAATAATTTTTGAAAGCAATTCACAACACCTTCTGATATGTTTTTAAATCTTCGTAAGTTGTGACTAATCACGAAGATAATAATTTTTGAAAGCAATTCACAACATATGCCATAAATGGCAATGCCGATATAGTGTTGTGACTAATCACGAAGATAATAATTTTTGAAAGCAATTCACAACACGTTGGGCTTCTTCCATAGCCGCTTTATCGTTGTGACTAATCACGAAGATAATAATTTTTGAAAGCAATTCACAACTAGTTGCATGAATATATGAATCTAAAACAGTTGTGACTAATCACGAAGATAATAATTTTTGAAAGCAATTCACAACACTTAAACATTGCCATATGCATTTACTTATGTTGTGACTAATCACGAAGATAATAATTTTTGAAAGCAATTCACAACCGCAAGTCTTTGTCAGGGCCAGCGTAATAAGTTGTGACTAATCACGAAGATAATAATTTTTGAAAGCAATTCACAACGATATTTGTTCGCTCTTCGTAAAGCGCAGCGTTGTGACTAATCACGAAGATAATAATTTTTGAAAGCAATTCACAACTAGTAGGCTCACTAGAAAGTGTACATGAATGTTGTGACTAATCACGAAGATAATAATTTTTGAAAGCAATTCACAACCACATATGTCTTGTCCTGTTTTGTTTTATTGTTGTGACTAATCACGAAGATAATAATTTTTGAAAGCAATTCACAACTCGTTGTATAGTCAGTTAACAGAAGTCGTAGTTGTGACTAATCACGAAGATAATAATTTTTGAAAGCAATTCACAACAGTTTTGCCAATCTGATGTGTCAACAACAAGTTGTGACTAATCACGAAGATAATAATTTTTGAAAGCAATTCACAACATAGGAGTTTCTACTTTTATCTTGCTAGTTGTTGTGACTAATCACGAAGATAATAATTTTTGAAAGCAATTCACAACGGTCACTTCATAACGATAAACAGGTTCATCGTTGTGACTAATCACGAAGATAATAATTTTTGAAAGCAATTCACAACGTTTTATTAACTTGCTCTTGGGTAAGACTAGTTGTGACTAATCACGAAGATAATAATTTTTGAAAGCAATTCACAACGTAAAAACATATTACCGATGTCTGAGCCCAGTTGTGACTAATCACGAAGATAATAATTTTTGAAAGCAATTCACAACACTGTAGAGCAAATACAGTCAAAATGGATTGTTGTGACTAATCACGAAGATAATAATTTTTGAAAGCAATTCACAACTTATCTCTACTTAACATTTTATTTTTTAAAGCTGTGACTAATCACGAAGATAATAATTTTTGAAAGCAATTCACAACGCATTGTCATTATTCTCCTTTATCATTTGCGCTGTGACTAATCACGAAGATAATAATTTTTGAAAGCAATTCACAACAATTTGAAAGAACGTTTTTCATAATTCAAAGCTGTGACTAATCACGAAGATAATAATTTTTGAAAGCAATTCACAACTTCTTCTGAGGGTAATATTTGTACTGGTTGGCTGTGACTAATCACGAAGATAATAATTTTTGAAAGCAATTCACAACGAGTTTATATTCAACTATTCCCAATGCAGCGCTGTGACTAATCACGAAGATAATAATTTTTGAAAGCAATTCACAACAGAAAAATAAATCGATGCAATTGAACGAAAGCTGTGACTAATCACGAAGATAATAATTTTTGAAAGCAATTCACAACAAGTGGCTCTACTTTACTGAATGCTTCTAAGCTGTGACTAATCACGAAGATAATAATTTTTGAAAGCAATTCACAACGTACAACTAAGGTATATGATAATAATGGAAGCTGTGACTAATCACGAAGATAATAATTTTTGAAAGCAATTCACAACTCCATTTTCCAGGTTCTCTGAATGTCCTGAGCTGTGACTAATCACGAAGATAATAATTTTTGAAAGCAATTCACAACACACAGAAACAGATTATGGAAACTTTGTTGGCTGTGACTAATCACGAAGATAATAATTTTTGAAAGCAATTCACAACCAGGATGTAGAAACAATCATTTGGAAACTTGCTGTGACTAATCACGAAGATAATAATTTTTGAAAGCAATTCACAACTTGTAGATGCAAATCCTTTATCTTTCAAAGGCTGTGACTAATCACGAAGATAATAATTTTTGAAAGCAATTCACAACCGGAGACAGGTTCAACCATAAAACAAGTCAGCTGTGACTAATCACGAAGATAATAATTTTTGAAAGCAATTCACAACACAATGAGACTGTATATCTTTCATTGATACGCTGTGACTAATCACGAAGATAATAATTTTTGAAAGCAATTCACAACTCCAGAATTTATAAACATAATCCCTTGTTAGCTGTGACTAATCACGAAGATAATAATTTTTGAGAAATTTCTTTTACAGGATCTGTAATGATTACCGGCTCGTCAATGTCGGAACTGCAGGAATTAAGCAGGCTGGCAGATAGGGACAGGAATAGAATTTTTTTCATGGCTTTATTTTTGATGCAAAAAAAATACTTTTTAATGAAACAGAAGTGAGATCAGCCGCATTGTGATAAAGATCATTACAACAAACCGCCTGTAGCACTTACAAACTGCCTATTATTATGAAATTATTTTTGTCCAGGCAGTCAGTTTCTTTATAAACGATAACCATAAAAACTATTAAATAATAACCCATGAAAGTACATTTAATCATTCTCATTTTATTTTCTTCGTTCCTTTTCGGACAGAATTCAAGCTTTATTTATGATTTGAGATACAAACCGAACTCAGACAGCACCAAAACTGAAAAACTTACCTATTATCTGGACGTAAGGGAAAAGGAGTCCCTGTTTCGTTCCAACAAGTTCAGGAGATCAGATTCATTGAGGGTAAAGAGAGGAACTCCTGAAGGATATGATACCCAATTTAATAACAGACAGCTATATGTCAAAAAGAATTTCACGTCTAATGAAACCAAAAGATATGTTTTTGTTCCGATAGTATATAAAACATATGCTATTGATATTACAGATCAGCTTGACTGGAAAATTTCAGATGAGAAACAAATGATCGGCAGCTATAACTGTCAGAAAGCTGAAGTAAGTTATGGAGGAAGAAACTGGGAAGCATGGTTTACCACAGATATAGCCATTTCTGACGGACCTTATATTTTTAAAGGGCTACCCGGATTAATTGTAAAAATAAATGATGAAAAATCCGATTTTCAGTTTAATTTGGTTCAGGTAAAGAACTCCAACTGGAAAGAGCTGTATCCTGCAAAAATTGAAAAAATGATTGCGTGGAGCGATTATGAAAAGCTTCAGAGTGACTTTTACAGTGATCCGCTTTCTGCCGTAAAACCATCTGCTATTACCAACTATGATGAGGCAGGAAATGTCGTGAAAACTGATTTAAGAGAGATGAGAGAAATGATGAAGAAACATATCCGCGCACAAAATAACCCGATAGAACTGAATCATAAAGTGGAGTATAAATAAAGAATAGAGCTGAAATCATCGAGATATCTGATAAAGGTTTTCACTGTTTTACTTGCCTTATTAGAAAAATCAGAGCAATAAATTTATTTCTTGATGTATGTTAAGGTGATAATAGGATGAGGTTTTCTATTTTTGGAATCTCAAAATTGATGATTTTGAATTTTTAAACTTTAAGTAAAGAAAATTTTTTAAACAAACTAAATAGTATGAAAAAACTTAGCGTAATTGCATTAGTAGGAGTAGGATTGCTTGCAGCATCATGTAATAAAGAAAAATCAGCAGAAACTCCGGGTGCAGCTCAGGAGCAGACTGTTGCAGAAAGCAAAGGAGAAGTATTGGCAGTGGATACTGTGGCTTCTATCGTAAACTGGAAAGCTTTCCATAAAGGAGGTTTTGCTCCACGTTGGGGTACACTTAATGTAAAATCAGGAGATTTAAGTGTTGAAGGAGGACAGGTTACCGCAGGAAACTTCGTAATTGATATGAAGTCTCTGAAAGTTGATCCGGCTTCAGTAACTGAAAAAGATAAAAAACCTGAAGATCTTGTAGCTCACTTAAAAAATGAAGATTTCTTTAACGTTGAAAAAAATCCGGTTTCAGATTTTAAAATCACAAGCGTAGCTGATCTTAAAGAAGCTCCTAAAGATGCCGTAGCAGGAGCTAATAAAACAGTAAGCGGAAACCTTACTTTATTAGGAAAAACAATGAACGTAACTTTCCCTGCTAAAGTAGATGTAGCTGAAGGTACAGCAGCTGTTCAGGCTAAATTCACTGTAAACAGAGCTGACTGGGGAATCAAATTCGGTACTTCAGAAGCAGATCCTGCAGAATGGATGATCAGCAAAGATATCGAGATTGCTGTGGATGTAAAGGCTAAGAAATAAGCTTGTCAGATTATACATAACAAAGAACCGCTTCAGAAAAATGAAGCGGTTTTTTTTGTCCGGATATTTCTGAATGGAAAATCCTTGTTATTTAATCTCAGTTCGGGATAAGAATTTTTGATTTATAGAGCTTGGAAGCTGGGAGCCGGAAGAGGGAGGTTCTGAAGGTCATCAATAATAGACAGCCTTCTTTTTAGCTAATCTGATTTTACAGAGGTTTTCTGTATCTATAACAAAAAGCGACTTCCAGCCTCCATTCTTCCATCTTCCAACCTTTTTTAAGCTGATTATTTAACGGTTTCATTATAATATACAGGAAGATTATTGTCTTTATCAAATCCTATAATAATGATCCGGTAATTTTTAGCATCGTCATTGTTGTAAAATTTAATGGAAGTATCTTCGCTGGAGTCCTCATCAAAGGCTGGATTCCAGTAAAGAGTGCTTCGGCTGTCTTGTTGAATACGGTTAAATGCTCCGCCTGAATAGTCCAGGTTATTAAATAGCTCAGGCTTGTCATATCCTCTGAGTGAAACCTGCTTGAGCTGGGTAAACATCTCAGAAGTGGGGATTTTCCCCTGGCTTCCGCCTCTTTTGGTGTAGATGAGAATAGCACCGCCGGATCCACCGCCAAATCCTCCCATGAAGTAGTCTTTGATAATCTTTACCATAGCAACATCAGACATGGAAAGAAATGAAATCTGCTCAGGGCTAATAATCATCTCATCCAGATAGATCATAGGCTGGCCCCCCCTGATTAAAGGAACAAAAGCACCCTCTCTTTGCTGTATCTGAAGACCTGCAACCCTGCCTTGCAGCCATTGCATCACATTCGTGTGTCCCTGAGCTTTACCTTCATCATTAACAAAATCAAATACGGTTTCATTACTGCTCCTGAATAAAGGACTGCTTAATTCGTCATTGAGTTTCTTGGTCAGGTCTTTTTTCTGTGCTCTTAATTTTACCTCCTGAATATTGATTATTTTTTCATTAATCAATTTCTGATTGCTTTTTGTAGTTATGGAGCGGGTAATCTCTTCAGGAAGAGGATCATTGGGTAAGCGCTTCGTGAGAATGTATCTGCTTTCAGGCAGACTGCTTCTGTACGGGACAAAATTATAATTGGGCTGAAAAATAACCTGAACCTGCTCTTTAGGAACTTTGGTTTCTTTATTCTCTCCATTTAACTGATAATGAAATTTAAACAGATCGTGAAAAATCAGTCCGCCCAATGTGAAGAATCCATTCGCATCTGTTTTCACAGGATAAAGGCCCATGCTTTGCTTTTCTGTGTTAAATATTAAGTTTAAAGTGGCATTAGGGGCCGGCTTTCCTAATACAGATACCTTTCCCTTGTAAGAAATATATTGTTCCGGATTATTTCTGATGATCGGGAAATCTCCTGCCATAACAGATTTCCAGTCAAATCTTTTCCATTTTTCAGAAATTAGAACAGCATCCAGTGCATCGGAATTATGCCCTTTTGTAAAATACTGATAAGGAGAAGACAGTTTCGAAGTTATATCTCCCGTAAGCCATAATGTGCTTAAAAGGCTGTTGTCGTCTTCTGTACTTTGAAAACGGCCATCCGCCACAGCTACAGTATAATGAGACACACTATTATCTGTATTTATTTTGAAAGAATTTAAAGCACGCGGGGCTTCATTTAATGAAGAAGACAGGGTAGGCTGTTTCACTTTTAGCTGGTCAGGCTTTACAAAGCAAAGTCTCTGGGTAATAACAGCATCCTTGTCATCAATAACAATGATCTGGAGAATTCCGTTAACAAGTTGTCCGGCAGGTATCGTATACACTTTTTCGTCAGATAATGTATTGATGACAGACTTAAAAACCAACTGATTATTAATTGTACCTATAACTTTGTAAAAAGTACTGGGATTAGCTATGTTTTTTGATTTTAATGAATATTTGATACCATCTGTCCTGCTTTCAACCTGAAGATTAATTCCGGAAGATGAAACAGCAGGAAGATTAATGCTTTGCTGGTTTCCTTTTGCGTCCTCTACAAAAAGTTTATATGTTTTACCGCTTTGGGGAGTCATTCGGAATGAGCCTACATTTTCATCAAAACCTTTAAAACTTACAATCTTCTCATCGGGTTTTGCCGTATCAACAACATAACCATTCCAACCGGAAGGTATAGCCCCTTTAGATTGTATTCTTACAGCAAGCTTTGTATTGATTCCGTTGATAAATGTACCGCTTTCAGGGTAAACAGAAGCTGTCCATGGAGAATTGATGTTAAGCTCCAGTTTTTCAGGAGAAGCCGGATTATAGACAGGAATCTCTTTTACCAGTTGAAAGCCCTCACTGAAGTTAGTCATCCAGGTAGTATAGGCTCTCATATAATACACGTCTTCTTTCATAGATTCAGGAAGAGTGAAGCTTCCGTTGCCCTGACCATCGAATAAAGGAACTAGTTTTTTATCAATGAGTACTTTATTCCTGTCATATAATTCTACGAAAAGATTGGTCGAAATATCAGAAGGAGTGTATCCATCAAATACAAAAGATTTGAACCATATATGGTCTCCTGCTAAATAGCTGCTTTTATTCAGCAATAAATGTATTTTTTCCTGAGGATATTTTTCTTCAAGGGTCTGGATGGCCAATTCTGCTTTATCCTGAGCTGAAAGGCCCATGAATACATTTAAAGTAAATAATAGTATTAGTTTTTTTGACATCTTGTTTATTTACTGATTGAATTTTTTTTTAATAATGACTAAAAATACATTATTTGTTTTTCCAGAACAAGTATTTTTGTGGAATGTTATTGTATCTCTTTCTTATAAACATAATCGTATTCATTGTTTACGGTTATGATAAGTATCTTTCTAAAAGCCATAAAAGACGGATCTCTGAAAATGCCCTTTTAGGACTTTCACTTCTGGGAGGAATCATAGGAGCTGCTTCAGGAATGATCATTTTCAATCATAAAACTTCAAAAAAATCATTTCTTGTCAAGTTTTTTCTGGTGGTTTTAATTGATTTGGTGCTGCTGTATAGGTTGATGAGGCATTGAAAAAGGACAAAACTCCCTTTTTTGGGGAGCTTTTTATGATCATTTACAAAGCAAATACTTTACTTTCCAGGAACGATTTCGCTTCAATTGAAGTGTCAAATCTTAAAACCTGATAGGCTGATAAGTGGATGTCTACTGGTGCCAGAGCTGATATATCCAGAAAAAAGCTAAGATGAGTGTCCAAAGGATCTGCTGAAGCATAACCTACGATGGTCTGCCATTTATTTTTGACTGTTGGGGTATACTGCATGACTTGATATTCATTTTCATTCCACACAAAAAAAGTAGGATCACCGGAATTAACTTTCATGTCAAAAGTGATTACATAATATCCTCCTTTGTTTGGATGAGTATTTACCAGGCTGTTTTCCAGTCGCATATAGCTTGTAACATAGTTAGGATCACCGCCTGATGGCAAAGTCGGAAAAGGAATGTTGAACTGATTACATGTTTCAAAAATAACACCATCATTTACGACCATTCCTGTTACCGGAGCCAGATTACCTGTAAGAATTTCGGAGGTTTCCAGGGTTACAGATTTTAATTTATTTTTGATATTTCCAACTTTGTTAAACCTCGGCGTGCTGATGGCTGGACGCGTAACAGCACTGTTGCTGTTATTATTGATGTGTACTGTCCGGCTGTAATCAAGACTATCTGCCAAGATAATATTGTCATTTTTAGGAAGACCGAAAATTGTGGAAGGTCGATATAAAATTAAATTACTATTGTACCCTACAACCTTTGACTCTGCAGCGTTAACTCCGATGTTAGATTCTGTATAACAGTTTGTAGCTTTTACAATGATGTTCTCTCCATTGATATAATAATCAGATACAAATGAATTATTTACGTTACAGTTTAAGTTTTTTCCTTCAAAAATATGAGTGTGCGGATTAATGTTTTTCTGCCCCTTTGTGCTGCCGGACCATGTGTCTATTGATATAGGAGTAGTCTTTTTGACAGTCCCGGATCCTTCATTCCAACACGATTCAATAACAATTGGAGTAATAGCATTGTTACCGTTGATATAGGTATTGATATCATTGTGCTCAAAGATAACATTACTGAAAGTTACTCCTCCAAACCCTTCCGTTTCATTATGAATATATATACCTACTTCATTTCCGGATATTTCACCGCTATAAAAATACTTATTACCAGCATGCATAATATCCAGACTGGTTCCAAATTTATTATCAAGAAAATACATCCCGTATTTATTATGATGAATTCCCACAGAATAAAAATCCATTCCAATGTTTCCGAATAACCCCTGTAATCCCTTATTAAAAAATTTGAAATCTACATTCCTGAAAGTGATATTACCATTGAATTCATCCTGAGAACTGTATTCTGATTCGTGAGCTTTAGCCATACTGATACCATAGCCTTTCCAATCTGTTTGATTTCCGCCTTCGAAAGTTAATTCTTCAATAATTGTTGCATACTGCCAGTAAGGAGCCTTTTGGTCATTTAAAATCATAGCAGGTTCATTATAATCATAAGGTTTTATAAAGGTAGTGCTGCTGCCGGCTCCAAATATTTTAGCCTTATGTTTTACTTCAATATTAACACGGTAGATCCCTTCGGGAAAATAAATGTTTTTTCTGATATTACAAGCATTCTGTACAGCCTGATTATCATTGGTGTTTCCATCTCCGGAAGCTCCAAACCATCTTACGTTTACAGTGTCATTGGGAAGTACTCTGCGGTAAAATACATTGTTTACATTTTTATAAATAATATCATCTGTATTACCCTGTTGTAATAAGAGTTCCGTCATATTTATGGGTTGCTTCCGTAAAAACAGTCCACTCTCCGGTGAAGGGATCATTTAATTCAATTGTTGCCATTTTTTGTTTTTTTTGATGTTATTACTATTCCGTTTCCTGCAGGAAAACTTCTGAGACAAAAGTAATAGGAGACAGCGACAGAACTTGACGTGTTATATTATCATTGAATTTTTTAAAATAATATTTGAAATTTATAGAGATAAAAAAAATGAACATCCAATACAAATATTCAAAGTATTTTCCGGGTAGATTGATCCTATAGTTGCATGAAATTATCGGTACAAACGGTAAAATAAAGAAATAACAGAACCTGATGTCCCATCCCTTTTCCGGAGATTTTAAAAGGATTTTATCTAATTTTCTCATTATGAAATTGTTAAATATTGCATAAACTTTTTAATTAATTCATTTAAAATCACTATTTTTGCACCCGTAAAAATCCTATATGCAAAACATTAGAAATATTGCGATTATCGCACACGTTGACCACGGGAAGACGACTCTGGTTGACAAAATCATTCACGCTACCAACATTTTCCGTGAAAATCAGGAAAGCGGGGAATTAATTATGGATAACAATGATCTTGAAAGAGAAAGAGGGATCACCATCTTATCCAAGAATATTTCTGTTACTTATAAAGACACAAAAATTAACGTAATTGATACTCCTGGTCACGCCGATTTCGGTGGAGAAGTAGAAAGAGTATTGAAAATGGCTGATGGAGTTATTCTATTGGTGGATGCGTTCGAAGGACCAATGCCACAGACAAGATTCGTACTTCAGAAAGCTCTGGAATTAGGATTGAGACCATTAGTGGTAATCAATAAAGTAGATAAGCCAAACTGCCGTCCGGACGAAGTTCACGATCAGGTATTTGATTTATTCTTCAACCTTGAAGCTACTGAAGAACAGCTTGATTTCCCTACATTCTACGGATCTTCAAAACAAGGTTGGTTCAACACTTCATTAGAGCAGACCGAAGATATTTTACCACTATTAGACGGGATTTTACAATACGTTCCTGCTCCAAAAGTAGAAGAAGGAAACCTTCAGATGCAGATTACTTCTTTAGATTTCTCTTCTTTCTTAGGAAGAATTGCCATCGGGAAAGTAACAAGAGGAGAGATCAAAGAATCTCAGTGGATTGGTCTTGCTCAGGCAGATGGTAAAGTGTTGAAAGGTAAAGTAAAAGAACTTTATGTTTTCGAAGGATTAGGAAAGAAAAAAGTAACCGAAGTACAGGCAGGTGATATCTGTGCCGTAGTAGGTTTTGATGCTTTCCAGATTGGTGATTCTTTCGTTGATCTTGAAAATCCTGAACCATTGGAAAGAACGGCAATTGATGAGCCTACATTGAACATGACGTTCTCTATCAACAATTCACCTTTCTTCGGTAAAGACGGTAAATATGTTACGTCTAATCACCTGAAAGAAAGATTAACAAAAGAATTAGAGAAAAACTTAGCATTAAGAGTTCAGCAGACTGATGATGCAAACACGTTCCTTGTATTCGGTAGAGGTATTCTTCACTTATCTGTTTTAATTGAAACAATGAGAAGAGAAGGGTATGAAATGACTATCGGACAGCCGCAGGTAATCCTGAGAGAAATTGACGGTGAAAAATGTGAGCCTTATGAATCCTTGGTAGTGGATGTTCCTGAAGAATTCGCTTCAAGAGTAATCGATTTAGCTACTCAGAGAAAAGGAGATCTTCACATTATGGAAACGAAAGGAGAAATGCAGCATATGGAATTCGAAATTCCTTCAAGAGGATTAATCGGATTACGTTCTCAGATGTTGACTGCTACTGCGGGGGAAGCTATTATGGCACACCGTTTCACAGAATATAAGCCTTTCAAAGGAGCTATTCCTGGAAGAAACAACGGGGTGTTAATCAGCAAAACTCAAGGTCCGGCAACAGAATACTCTATTGCTAAATTACAGGACAGAGGTAAATTCTTCGTAGATCCAGGTGAGGAAATCTATGCTGGGATGATCATCGGTGAACAAAATAAACCAGGCGACCTTGTTGTAAACATCGTAGAAGCGAAGCAGTTGAACAACATGAGAGCTTCTGGAAAAGATAAAGATACTGGTGTTGCTCCAAAAATCTTATTCTCTCTTGAAGAGTGTATGGAATATATTCAGCATGATGAATGTATCGAGGTAACTCCAAACTTCATCAGAATGCGTAAAAAACTTCTTTCTGAAGAAGAAAGAAAAAGAGTAGAAAGATCAGCAAAAGCTTAATCTGAAATTCTTAAATTATAATTTAGCCTCGATTTTTCGGGGCTTTTTTTATGCTCATATTTATGATTTTTGTCAGTTTTCAAATATTTTTATTACTGTTTTTAAAAAACTTTGCAAACTTAATATAGTTAATCCGTTTATTTCGAATTTAATTGTTATTTGTTGTAAAGTGTGAGTTTTCAGTATGTTTTGATTTGTATTTTTATGAATTTCATTGCTTTAATTCAATTTAACATATGATTTTAATAAATACATTTTATTAATTATACTAACTAACACTTGTTAGTTTTAATAAAATTTGTATGTTTGGAAATGAAGCAATAAGGGCTTCACTGAAAAAAACTTAGATATGAAAAGAAAATTCTTACAACGCACTTTAGCTGGTGCTTTGCTGAGTGTTTCAATATTGGGAAATGCACAGCAAAATACATCAGACAAAACAATTAATGACTCTTTAGTTAGTGCAAAGCCAGTTATTGTGGCTCAACCTCAAGAAGCAAAAGTAAAAGTTGACTTTTATGGTTTCATCCGAAATGATATTTTCTACGATACCAGACAAAACATTGGTGCAGGAGAAAACATCGTTCCGCTTTATCCAAGAGATCGTGCACTGGATGTGAATGGTGAGGATATCAACGATTCCCCAAAATTTCATATGCTTTCAGTCGTTTCACGAGCGGGTATCAATGTAAAAGGTCCGGATGTTTTAGGAGCAAAAACAGCAGGTATTTTGGAAGGTGAATTTTTTGGTGCCACAGAAGGCGGAATCAACGAGTTTCGTTTAAGACATGCATACATTACTTTAGACTGGGAAAAAACACAGCTTGGAGTAGGGCAGTACTGGCATCCAATGGTAATTCTTGACTGTCTTCCGAATGTGGTTAACTACAGTACAGGTTCTCCGATTTTTGCATTAAACAGAAATCCTCAGGTAAGATTGACACATAAACTTTCAGATAAATTTAAAGTAATTGCCGCTATCAACTCGCAGCGTGATTTTACCCCAAACACCACACCTTACCGAGACAGCGGAATGCCTTCGACTCATTTACAGTTTCAATATAAATCTTCAAAATTTGTTGCTGGAATTGCCGCACAATACGAAGAGTTAAGACCACAACTGTCTTCAGGAACACCGCCAATCGTGAACAATAACCGTGTGAAAAGCTTTACAGCAATGGCATACGCAAAAGCAATCACAAAACCTTTGACAATCAGTGCATCTGCAATGATGGGGCAAAACTCTGCATCACTCGTGATGCTGGGAGGTTTCATAGGCTATGCAGCACCGGGACAGGCAGATATTTTCAGAACAATGAATACAAGAAGCGGTTGGATTGATTTTCAACAGACAACTGCTAAAAAAGTGGCATTCGGACTTTTCGCAGGTTATGTGAAAAACATGGGTGCTAATGATCCTGTTGAAGGAAGAGTAGCGACAACTTATGGTGTAACTTCTTCTTGGGGCGCAATTTCTGCAACTCCAGGAGGGCGAAGTGTTGATCATTTATGGAGAGTGGTTCCGCGTGTTGATTGGATTTTGAGCAAAGCAATTCGTCTGAGATTTGAGGTTGAGAATACAGTAGCCACCTGGGGAAATGCTCAAAGCAACGGAAGAGGTATCGGAAACGAATACAATGCACGAAACAACCGCTTCCACGTCGCGACTTTCTTTATGTTCTAAAAATGATTTCTAAAAATTAAAACGAAAAATTAAAATGGATATTACAACACAATCAAAGCAAAAAAACAGCATTCTGACTGTTATTATTGCGTCATCTGCAGGAACCTTGATCGAATGGTACGATATGTTTCTGGCAATTATTCTGGCAGGTTCACTTTCGGTAAACCTTTTCCCTGCTGACGGGTCATCCCACTTCTTAGAAACATTGGCCGTAGTCGCTTCATCATTCATGTTCAGACCAATTGGATCACTTATTTTTGGAAATATTGGTGACAAAATTGGACGAAAATACTCTTTCCTTCTTTCATTAATCTTAATGGGAGCTTCAACCTTCCTGATTGGGTGTATTCCCAATTTTTCAAGCATTGGCTGGGCTGCTCCAATTTTACTTTTAGTTTGCAGATTAATGCAGGGATTAGCTATCAGTGGCGAATATGCAGGTGCTGTAATTTACGTTGCAGAACACGCACCGGCAAATAAAAGAGGATTTTACACAGGTTTTATTCAGGCAACGGTTCCTATCGGACTTTTGGTTTGTTTAAGTGTAATCTTCGTGACAAGAACAATGATGTCTGAAACAGATTTTAATAGCTTCGGATGGAGAATTCCATTTTTATTAAGTTCAGTTTTGGTTCTTTTAAGTTATTTCGCCAGAAAAAAACTTCATGAAAGTCCGGTTTTTGAAGAGCTTAAAAAAGCAGGAAAAACAAGTAAAGCTCCAGTAAAAGAAGCGTTTACCACAAAAGGAAATATTAAATTGATGCTGAAAGCTATTTTCGGAGGTAATGCAGCACAAAGTTCTGTAATGCAGACCAGCCTTTTCGTCACGCTTTTCTTCATGCAGCGTGCTGTGAAATTAGAAGAAACTACAGTTTTAATGATTACAGGTGTTGTTACTTTGTTCAGTGCTTATTTCTACCAATATTTTGGAGCTTTAAGTGATAAAATCGGACGGAAAAAAGTACTGATTGGCGGTTTAATTTCAAGTTTAATCTTAATTCCAACCTCATTCTATTTATTTATGAAAATCGGAAATCCGGATGGCTTAACGGAAGTTCATGCCATCAGCACTGCCGCAACTTTAAAGATTATGGGAATCAGTTTCCTTCTTTCTGTAGCCGGAGCAGCAACCTATGGGCCTTTAGGTGCATTTATGCTTGAGATTTTCCCAACCAAAATCCGTTATACAAGTATGGGATTTGCTCAAAACATGGGGAACGGCTTTATCGGTGGGGCGACAACCTTTGTAACTGAATTTATTAAGACTTCATTTGTGGTAAGCGTTGCTTTGACTCCTTTCATTGGGTTGGCTTATCCGGTTTTATTGGTTGTTATTGCAATTATTGTCAATATTTTGTTTGTTCCTGAAACCTACAAAACAGATCTTACCGAAGAAGAAAATGTAGATACAGTGAATGCTAAGGCAAACCAAAGTCTTTCAGAAGTTTAAATTATCCATTCATTTACATTTAATTAAGGTGCAGAAATTTTCTGCACCTTTTTTTTAACTAAATTTTACAGTGTAAGATTTTTGAAATTATCTTTATATCATTAGTTTTGTCTTTTACAACTCAGAAATTCTTTCTTGATATCATTTTATGAAAATCACTAAAATAAAATTAGTCTGCATATTAGGTTTCTTTGCATCTTTCAGCATTTCTTGTGCTGTGAGGGAAAACGGACCTAAATCCAAAACGACAAAAACAGTAAAGTCATCAAATAACACGGTTAAAGCTCCGAATCCTGCAAAAGTTCCGCCTATTGCGACAGCATTAGGTGAAGAAGATTTTAAAGTGAATCTTCCAGTAATCAAGCGTGAATTTCGTGGAGCTTGGATTGCGAGTGTGGCAAACATTAATTGGCCTTCAAGAAATAATTTATCGGTTGAGCAGCAAAAAGCTGAAGCAATCAGTATGTTGAATATGCTTCAGGAAAATAACTTCAATGCTGTCATCTTTCAGATAAGACCCTCTGCAGATGCTTTATACACCAGCAGTATTGAACCTTGGTCGTATTTCCTGACCGGGCAGACCGGAACACCTCCGTATCCAAATTACGACCCCCTGCAATTTTGGATTGAAGAATCTCACAAAAGAGGATTAGAGCTTCACGTATGGTTAAATCCTTATCGTGCTCATCACTCAAACGGAGGAAGTGTGAATGGGCATTCAATGGCCAGTAAACTCTCTGATATTGTAGTGAAGCTGAAGAACGGAATGTATTGGTTTGATCCGGCAAATCCAAGAACTCAGGGACATGTTTCCAATGTAGTAAAAGACATTGTGAAAAGATATGATATTGATGCCGTTCATTTTGATGATTATTTTTATCCTTATGCCGTTTATAACAGAGGAGCAGACTTTCCTGATAATGCATCATGGAATGAATATCTGAGAAACGGGGGAACATTATCCAGAGCAGATTGGAGAAGAGATAATGTCAATAAATTTGTAGAAAGAATCTATAAAGAAGTTCATGCCGAAAAAAACTATGTAAAATTCGGAATCAGCCCGTTCGGAATCTGGAAGCCTGGCTATCCTGCCGGAATCGTAGGATCTTCCCAATATGACGAACTGTATGCAGATGCTAAATTATGGCTGAATAAAGGCTGGGTAGATTATTTTTCACCACAGCTGTATTGGCCGATTGATTCTAAAGGACAGGGATTTGAAGCTTTGCTGAACTGGTGGAAGTCAGAAAATGTAATGAACCGCCACGTATGGCCGGGATTAAATACCGTTGAAATAAAGGTAGCAGACCGTCCCACTGAAATTAAAAATCAGATCGAGATTTCCAGGCAGGTCTTAAAGAATGATGCCGGAGAAATACATTGGAGTATTGCAGGGCTTACCAAAAATCCCAATATGCTTCCTGTTCTGAAAAATGGACCTTACAAAGAAAAAGCTCTGGTTCCGAAATCTCCATGGATTAAAGCAGATCCGTTACAAATTCCCACTCTATTTATTACAGATGGTGGAAATGCCGCTCAGGCCAGATGGAGTACGAAAAATATAGGAGATGTCTTCCAATGGATTCTTTTCACTCAATACAATGGTGTTTGGGAAACTGAAATTCTCACACTTGACACCCTTTCTAAAGATATTCCGAAGAATAAAAACGGACAAAAACTGAATGCTGTGGCCATAAAAGCAGTAGACAGGCTAGGAAACGAAAGTGATTATTCAGCAAGGAAAGTGAAATAAACCTGCTTAAAAAAAGCAAAACTATTGAATAATTCAAAATTCAGAAAGTTGTTTGCTTCATGATAAATCCGTTCAATCTGCTTTATCTGTGAGAGTTTTTCCCGCAAATAAAGCAGATTTTTTATGTATACACTCACAATAAATTAAATGATTAATTGAGAATAAAAGCTGGCTGAAAACCTTGGGTTTTCTTGCGCCTTAAAATGCGTATAACAGTTTAAAATGCTTTGCGCCCCGCGTTTTCCAATATTCACAATTTTAGCCCATTAGATGAAATTTTCAATTTCTCTTCAAAAGTAGGGATGCCATCGCTTTTTTCTGATTTGATTGTTTTATTTACATTATAAAGCTGAGAGAAGATCTGAAAACAGCCAGCTTACTGAAACGGTAATACGGGAGAACCAGCCAATTTATTTTAGAATAACTATAAATTATCACTGTAAAATGATGAAATTCAATAGGATATAATAGTAGTTGATTTAATTTTGTTTACCATAAATGCTTTATCGGAACCATTTTTGCATGATAAATTCCATAATCACCAAAATATAACATTATGAATACTAACCGACTTTCCACCAATGTGGAAAAAGCATTGAGTGCTCAGATGAACAAAGAAATTCACGCATCACACGTTTTTTTATCTTACGGAATCTGGGCAGATGATAAAGGATATCAGGGAATTGCCAATTTTCTATACAGGCATGCACAGGAAGAAAGAAATCATTCTATTAAATTCATGGAATACATTCTGAACAGAGGCGGAAAACCTAAAGTAGAGGCTATTCCCGAACCACCAGCTGATCCTGAATCTCTATCAGCCTGCTTTGACGGTGTTTTCAAACATGAGGTGGATAACACTACGGCCATCTATAAAATTGTAGATCTGGCACTGGAAGAAAAAGACTGGGCAACATGGAACTTTATGCAATGGTTTGTTCAGGAACAGATTGAAGAGGAAACATTGGCCCAAAATCTGATTGATAAATTAAAAATTGCAGGTGGCGACCATGCTACAGACGAGTCCTTATTTACACTGGACAGAGTTCTGCAGGATGCACCAAATGACGTGCCGCTGGCTCAGGAAGCCACGGGGAATAATCCATAAAACCTTTGAATAAATTTAACCTGATTTCAGATTGGAACTTAGGGTTAAGATGCTTGAGCAGGAAGAGGGAGACAGGAAGTTAATTTTGTTTATAATTATTAATGATCATATACAATTTAATTGTCTTAAAAAGGATAAAAACTTATGATTTATAAGCTCAATAGCTTCCCTCTTCCTGCCCCCAGCTTCACATCTTTATAAATTTATAAACCAGAAATTCTTATTCCCGATGAACATTACTTAAATCTGTCAGAATTTGGCAGATTTTTTTATTATGAAACTCATTCTAAAATCACTATCTTTGCACGCTTAAAGTTCAAGGTTCATTAATGCAGCAAAAAGTCTTAAGAAAACTTTAAACCTAATGTACTGAGCTTTAAACCTAAACCTTAAAACTTTGAATTTTACAATATGAAATGTGGAATCGTAGGCCTTCCGAATGTAGGTAAATCAACCCTTTTTAACTGTTTAAGCAACGCAAAAGCTCAATCAGCAAACTATCCTTTCTGTACCATAGAACCGAACTTAGGAACGGTATCTGTACCAGACCAGAGATTGTTTGAACTGGAAAAAATAGTGAAGCCAGAGAGAGTTTTGCCGGCTGTTGTGGAAATTGTTGATATTGCAGGTCTCGTAAAAGGAGCCAGCAAAGGAGAAGGACTGGGAAATCAGTTCCTTGCCAATATTCGTGAGTGTGAAGCCATCATCCACGTTTTAAGATGCTTTGATAACGGGAATATCGTTCACGTTGAAGGATCTGTAGACCCGTTAAGAGATAAAGAAATTATCGATATCGAGCTGCAATTGAAAGATCTTGAAACGGTAGGTAAAGCTGTTGAAAAAGCTAAAAAATTCATTAAGTCAGGGAAAAAAGAAGATATTCTTACCTATGAAACCCTTCAGAATCTGCAGAAATTCCTGGAAGATGGAAAAAATGCAAGAGAATTTGCTGTAGATGATTTTGCAAAATCAATTATCGGTGAAGTGCAGCTTTTGACAAATAAGCCTGTTCTTTATGTTTGTAACGTAGACGAAAATTCAATCAAAAACGGAAACGAATGGATTGGTAAAATCGAAGAAATGGCTAAAAATGAAGGGGCTGAAGTAGTAGTTTTAGCTGCTCAGATTGAAGCAGACATCAATGAATTGGAAACTTTTGAAGAAAGAGAAATCTTCCTTGATGAACTTGGCCTTCAGGAACCGGGAGTAAACCGTCTGATCCGAAAAGCATATGACCTGTTGAAACTTCAGACGTACTTCACAGCCGGAGTAAAAGAGGTTAGAGCCTGGACCATAGGACAGGGATGGACAGCTCCTCAGGCTGCAGGGGTAATTCACACAGATTTCGAAAAAGGATTCATCCGTGCAGAAGTAATTAAATATGAAGATTACGTTACTTACGGTTCAGAAGTGAAGATAAAAGAAGCCGGAAAACTTTCCGTAGAAGGGAAAGAATATATCGTAAAAGACGGTGATATTATGCATTTCAGATTCAACGTATAAGAAAATATTAAAGTTCGTTATAATTAAAAAACGTTTCCATGAATTTGGGAGCGTTTTTTGCATTCATGTAGCAAACTTTAACTATGAAAATTTTATATTTTGCAGTCCTTGCCCTGCTTTTTTCGTGTTCAAAATCTGCTGAAGAGAACTGTTTTGTTGCCAGTAAAGACGAGCTTTATGCTCCATACGAAGAGCAGAAACCCTATACAGTACAGCAGATCCTTAATGAAAAACCCGCTTACCTTGAAATTATAAACCTGACAAAATACCGGGATTTTAAAAAAGACAGCATAGCAGACCATACTTACGATAAGGAATATGAAGAGAACTTCAAAAGAAAAGAAACTGATTTTAAAGTGTTTGATGAGAAGTTTTCCAAACAATTCTGGTATACTGCTCAACAGAAGGTAGGAAATGTGCTTTATGCCCTGGCCAGAAATAATTTAGGGTATTGGTTATTAAAGATAGAAAATAATAAGCCTTCAGCTTACTTTTTGGGTCTTAGTTTTAGTCATTACTATTTCAATAAAATTCAGGAACAGCCTATTATTCAGGAAGAATACCTTCAGATAGAAGGCAGTCTGGTGAAAATCATTAAAGTGCCGGGACTTCCGGGATATGATGATTATTCGGCGCAGGAAGACGGGAAATTATTCAAAATAAAGCTGAAGGATTTAATGAAGGATACAGATAAGGATGGTTATAACGATATTTTTGAGAAAAGTTTAGGTCTGAATTCGGATAATAAAGATACAGACGGAGACGGCATTAATGATTTTGAAGATATGAATCCTATGTATAAGTCCGATAAAAATAAATTTACCCAACTTTATGAATTGCTGCTCCTAAATAATGGTTATGGAGAAGAAAATCAGGACAAAAGGAATTATTCTTTTCTGGTATATGAAAGTGGCTGTGATTATTTTCATCAGGTTAATCCGGGATTCAGGGTACTATTTATCTCAGAAGATAAAAGAAAGCAGACTGCTTATACAAGGATAACGGATATCACTGACGGAGGCATTTCCAAAATACAGAAGAATGCAAAAAATCCCGACATATTCTATATTTACGAATTCGGAAGCAGCTCTTCTAATGATTATTCGGCAGAATACAAAAATGGAAAATGGGAAATACAATGGGTAGGAGGTATAGTGGTCTGATTGATACAAGCTTGAAGCTGAGAGTTGGAAGAGGGAAAGTCATAAAAGTCGCTTTTAGCTTTTTTAAGATGATTTGATTTCAAGTAACTTAAAAAAACGTATCCGGAAATTCAGATACGTTTTTTTATAAGTGATCATTTTAAATTATATTATGGATATAACGGATCCGGTACATATCTGCATTCAGGTTCTGCACATGTAACTCCGGTAGTTCTACATCTTCGTGTATCCAGATTAAGGCACCTCATCAATCCGCCGGAAACCGTTCTTAGCTCTTTTTTATTTAGTTTTCTGCCGTTTTTGAAATCTTTCATAACCCGTTGTATTAAAATTATGGAATGATCTCAATCGGTACTCTGCACTCTCTTTGTGCACATTTAGGAGAATACATGGTACATCCGTTAGGGTCAGAAGGCGGATCACACGGTGGGTTAGTACACAATATCGGTTCCATACAGTTAAGAAGTCCTCCGGCGATAGTTCTCAATTGCTTTTTGCTAAGCTTCTTTGCATTGGATAAGGTTTGCTTTTTCATTGTTTTGATTTTTAGTGTATTAGTTATAACGAATGTAGAAAAAATAAATGAAATATATCACTTTGTGTGGATAAAAAAATGTTTTTTTATGAATTTCCATTCTGAGCAGTTTCGTATATTTGAATTGTACAAATTGTCTGAAATGGAAAAAATATCCCACGCATCACTTGAAGATTTCTATAAAGAGATGACCGCCAAGCTAGGAAAAGATCTCGAAAGTATTTTCCCGAAGGGCCTTCATAAAGACATCGGACATTTTAATGTATTTGATATCCGGCAGACCATAGAAAGGACAAAAACAACCTCAGAAATGCCTTATAACAGGCGGAAATATTACAAAATTAGTTTAATCAGAGGTAAAAACAGGGCCGAATATGCAGATAAGATCATTCCTATAGAAAAGAATGCCTTATTATTCGCTACGCCTAAAGTTCCTTACCATTGGGTTCCCCAGGATCCCGATCAATCCGGAAGTTTTTGTGTATTTACAGAAGATTTTTTTGTTAAATCCCAATCCATGTTTTCTTTGGAAGACCTGCCGATATTCCAGCCCGGAAACGTACCATTGTTTGAAATAGAGGATGAGCTGGCAGATGAAATTGAAATTTTATTCACAAAGATTAAAAAGGAAATAGATTCCGAGTACATCTTTAAGTATGATCTCATCAGGAATTATGTACTTGAATTGATTCATTACGGACAGAAATTGCAGCCGGCAGCTACGCTTTCAACAGCTAATGATGCTTCATTACGGATAGTTTCTCTATTTATAGAACTTCTGGAAAGACAATTCCCGATTGAATCTTCAGAACAGCGGCTACAGCTGAAAACAGCAAAAGACTATGCCGACAGATTGGCTATACATGTAAACTATCTGAATAAGAAATTAAAAGAAAATACAGGGAAAACCACCACAGAATTTATTGCAGACCGCCTTATTCAGGAGGCCAAGATCATGCTTCGGCAGACCCAATGGAATGTGTCTGAAATTTCCTATGCGCTCGGTTTTGAGGAAATTGCCCACTTTTCAAACTTTTTTAAAAGAAAAACATCCTTTACTCCGCTTCAGTTTCGCTTATAATTTGAATTTTGCAAATTTCAGATTGATTCGGGCAAACATTCCTGCCCGGAAATAATCCAACTTTGTATTATTAAAATCAAACAAAATGACAGCAAAAACAAAAATAGCTTTAGTAACAGGAGGAAGCCGCGGACTTGGTAAAAACGCAGCTCTTAAAATCGCCCAAAAAGGACTTGATGTGATCATTACTTATAAAAACAGTAAAGAAGAAGCGGAAACAGTCGTTAATGAAATAAAAGCCTTGGGACAGAACGCTATAGCTTTTCAACTGGATACCAGAGATGTGAAAAGTTTTGCAGCTTTTGTAAAGCAGATAACAGAACATCTTGAACAGGAAACAGGAAGCCCGAAAATAGATTTTCTGGTTAACAATGCAGGAACAGCTCTATATGCTCCGATCATGGAAGTAACCGAAGAGCAGCTGGATGATATGGTTGATATCCATTTTAAAGGCGTGTTTTTCCTGACCCAGAAAATGCTTCCCTTTATGAATGACGGTGGAGGAATCATTAATATTTCTTCAGGACTGGCAAGATTTGCTTTACCCGGATCATCAGTGTACGGCTCGATGAAAGCAGGTGTGGAAATGCTGACCAAATATATGGCTAAAGAATTGGGGCCAAGAAGAATTAAGGCCAATGTTATTGCACCAGGAGCTATAGAAACAGATTTTGGCGGTGGAAGAACCAGGGACGATAAAGAAGTCAATTCTACGATTTCCAATATAACGGCATTAGGCAGAGCAGGTCTTCCTGATGATATTGGTGGAGTAGTGGCCTTCCTGTGTACAGAAGATGCAGGCTGGATTAACGGACAGAGAATTGAAGCTTCAGGAGGAATGTTTTTATAGAATATTTCGGACAAAGCAAATAAATAAAAGCAAAAGAACCAATTGAATGAAATTGGTTCTTCTTTTAGATATACACCAATTTACACTATTTCTTTTTTCCTATCTTTAATATCACAACCTTACAATATTATCCAGATGTTTAAAGAATTCTTTGATCAGTTTCCCTATATCCTGCTTGGGCTTGAAATCTTATATCTTCTGGGAACGGTTTTTCTTGCCGGTAAGATTATTATGGATACTCGGACGACCAGCAAAACGCTGGCTTATCTCATGCTCATTATATTTCTGCCTGTAGCAGGAATTATTATCTACTTTGTATTTGGAGTCAATTACAGGAAAAATAAATTTTACACCTTTAAAATAGAACGGAATGAACAGGTATACCGTACAGTGGCCGGATATATTCAAAAGACCCATGACAAAACACTTGAAGAACATAAAGAAGAAGTCTGGAACTTTATCACAACGGTTAACTTTCTGTATCACGCTGCCCGTTCTCCGTTATCGCAGGGAAATCACACCGAAGTACTGGTAAACGGAGAGGAAAAGTTTGCCAAAGTGTTTGAGGTGCTTGGAAGAGCCAGGCATCATATCCATCTTGAATACTATATTTATGATAACGATGAAGTAGGGAACAGGCTTGCTGATCTTCTGATAAAAAAAGCAGGAGAAGGTTTAAAAGTGCGTTTTCTTTATGACGATATGGGAAGCGGAAAGATAGGGAAGAAACTATTAAAAAGACTTAAAGAAGGTGGTGTGGAAGTATCTCCGGTAAATAAAATTACCTTCAGGATTCTGGCCAACAGGGTGAACTACAGAGACCATAGGAAAATCATTATTGTGGACGGATCTGAAGTCTTTACAGGGGGAATCAACGTGTCAGATAAATACATCAATCCCAATCCTAAACAGTATTGGCGGGATATACATCTGTACATCAAAGGAGAAGCAGCTTTTTACTTCCAGTTTCTGTTTTTAAGCAGCTGGACTTTTGCTACAGAAAAGTTTCCCGAAATTTCGCAGGATTATTTTGATTATAAAACTATTGGCGGAGGCAGTTCATTGGTACAGACGGCAGCCAGCGGTCCGGATACCAAACCAGCCATTATGTTGAGCACACATTCAGCTATTCTCGCAGCCAAAAAAAGGATTTATATGGTTACTCCTTATTTCATTCCGGTAGAAACAGTACTGAATGCCATTAAACAGGCTGGACTTTCCGGTTTAGATGTAAGGCTGATGGTTCCGAAATCAGGCGATTCCGTCATTGTGAATGCAGCAGCCTATTCTTATTACGAGGAGCTTTTAGAGAATAATGTCCGGGTTTTCTTTTATACAAAAGGCTTTATCCACGCTAAAACCATGCTTATAGATAACAATTTTTCAAGTATTGGAACTGCTAATATGGATGCCAGAAGTCAGGAATTGAATTTTGAAGTCAATGCGTTGGTATTTGATTACAAGATCAACGAAAAACTTCACAGCATTTTTCTCGAAGATATGAATGACTGTGAAGAGATTTTTCTTGATACATGGCGAAAAAGACCTAAATATAAAGTCTTCTTTGAACATCTGGCAAGGCTGCTTTCTCCGCTTATATAAAAGGCTTTACTTTTGAAAGGTGTTCAATCGCTTTTTCCAGGGTTTCCTGTTTTTTTGCAAAACACAGTCGGATTACGTGGTCATTTCTCTTATTCTGATAGAACGATGAAAAAGGAACACTGGCTACTTTATGACGGATGGTAAGCTCGCTGGCAAAATCAAAATCATTCTGATCTGAAATGGCATCGTATTTTACCGCCTGAAAATAAGTGCCTTCACAGTCGAGAAGCTTAAAAGAAGTTCCGGCCAGTCCCTTTCGCAAAAAATCTCTTTTTTCCTGGAAAAACGCGTTCAGGTGAAGATAATGTTCATCATTTTTCATGTATTCTGCCAATGCCAGCTGGATGGGAGTATTTACACAGAAAACATTGAACTGGTGTACTTTCCTGAACTCATCGGTCAGGTTTTTGGGAGCGGCACAATAACCGGTTTTCCATCCTGTAACATGGAAAAGCTTTCCGAATGAAGCCACCAAAAGACTTCTTTCTTTAAGTTCAGGATATTGACAGATGCTTAAATGCTGTTTTCCGTCAAAAACAATATTTTCATACACTTCATCACTCAAAATAAGAATGGAAGTCCCTTTTACAAGTTGGATAAGTTCCTGCAGATCTTTTTCCTTTAAAATCTTTCCTGAAGGATTATTCGGATTATTAAGGATAATCATTTTAGTATTTTCACTCACCAGTCCTTTTACCGCTGTCCAGTCGATTTTATAATCCGGAGCTTTCATTTCAAAACGTTTGACAATGCCGCCAAAAAGTTCTACCGTTGGTTCATAACAATCATAAGCGGGTTCAAAAATAATCACTTCATCCTCTTTTTTCACAAAAGCAGCAATGGCTGTAAAAATGGCTTGTGTACCGCCTGCGGTAACGGTTATTTCGGAATCAGGATGGTAAACTGCACGATGGCTGTTTTCTATTTTTCTGGCAATTTCTTCCTTCAATACGGGCATTCCTCCCAATGGAGCATACTGATTAAAGCCTTTTTTTACAAAATAATCTACATGATCCAGCAGTTCAGAATCCGGCATAAAATCCGGAAATCCCTGGGACAGATTAATAGCTTCATTTTCATTGGCCAACTGGGTCATCTGGCTGAAAATAGTAGTTCCTACATTGGAAAGCTTTGATAAAGGAAGTTGTATCATAAAACGATTTTTATTGAAATCGAATTTAATGAAATATTTAGATTGACAAACATTAAAAAATTAAAGGTTTCCGGGATTTGCAGAATTTTTATGTTGAGCTAAATAAAAAAACAGTAGAAATTCTAAGATCTCTACTGCTTTATATTGGAACTTTATGATGTCTTGTGCTTTTTTACAGGATTTAAGTTCCGTATTATTTATTTTGAAAGAATTAAACTTACTTAAATTTCGGGATACATTTCATTCATTATTCTTTAATTAGTTTGTGTACAGCAGATGCTCCCTGAGCGTCTTGTATTTTCAAGAAATAAACACCTGTATTCAGTTTATTAATATCCAGAGTAATGGTGTTTTTTCCTGAATCTGCTTTATGGGAAGAATTCATTGCTGTTTTTCCAAGCATATCTGTAATGGTAATAGTAATCGTAGTTTGAGATTTACAGTCAGCTGTTAATATAATATGATCTTTTGCAGGATTAGGAGTCATGGTTGAAAAGTTACCGGCAGGAATCTCTTTAGGTATGGTAGGACTTGGAGGGGTTTTATCCATGCTGAAATATTCATTTTCTTTACTGTTTTTCAACATTTGTGCACCATTCCAGAAATAATGCTGCATAAATCCGTTATTTCCTCTGTAGAATAAAATGTTTCCAGGACCTTTGCCTATTGAACCTGCTACATTATGGGCATTTGGAGTTTGCAGGCTGGTTTCAATCCAATCATGTACCCATGAGTTATTACTGCCCAGATAATACAGGTGCATTTTTGCATCAATACCACGGTAGAAAATCTGGTTTCCTTCTCCGGCAGTAATGTCCCCATATACTTTAGCATCATTGTTGCTCCCTAACCATTGGTGCTGCCAGGATGTATTGTTCCAGTAATATCTATGCATATTATTATCTGTTCCACGGTAATAAATCGTATTATTATTGTCTTTATCAATACTTATTGCTCCTGCAGTATTTTGTATATTATAAAGAGGAGAAGCATTGCTTCCGGCGGGATCTACATAGGTATGTACCCATGCATTATTACCCCAATAATACATTTGCAGCTTTCCGTCCCCGCCTCTGTAAAATATCTGAGCACCGTTGCCCACAACCACATCTCCTGCAATTTTAGTGTTGTTGCTGACAGATCCCGAAATGTCACCAGAATGCCATGCATTATTACTCCAGTATAAAATGTACAATTTATCGTTCGTTCCCCGATAATAGACACTATTGTTTTCGCCCAGTGCCAGACTGTGCGGTGCAGAGTGAACAGCACCTCCTACAACACCATGCTGCCAGGAATTATTCGCCCAGTACATTGTTTGTACATTACCATTCATACTGCGGTAAAAGATCTGGTTTCCTAAACCTACGGCAATATCACCACCAACCAGATTTGAATATGAATTATTAGGCTGAATAGTAGCGTGCTGCCAGCCGTTAGAAGTCCAGTAATACATCTGAACCTGACCGCTAAGAGCTCTGTAGAATATCTGGTTGCCCAATCCTACGTGTACACCATCGTAGTCACCGCTTTGCATTTTTCTGCTATTTAGATTGGTCGGAAATTTATGATGTCTCCATCCGGCAGGAATAAGCCCTTGTATAGACATTTGATTGGTATTATTGGGGTCTAAATGATCTTTAAGGCTTTGGTTGGATGCCCCTGCATAATTCCAGGATGCAGATAAACGGCCGAAGTGAGAAATATTATTAGGCGGACATACATATATAGGTTTCCGTTCACCAAAAAAACCATAGTCATATCCGTTAATTTTGGTTGCTGTTGTGTGGCCTACGATCCTTCCATTCTGATTAAACAAGGCAGACCCTGATGAACCTCCTTCTATGGTACCGCTATCAGGCCATGATTCCCACATAGTACCAGCGTACCAGGCTAATACGGGAGAAGTATTAGGTGCTATAATATCATTATCCAACGTTATTTTTTTAGGATTTCCCTTAGGATGATGAATAACAGCACCTTTTTTAGGATTATCTTCAGATCTGTCCCATCCAGGGAAATAAGGTCTGTAAGAAGAGGGCATTCTGTCGTTTAGTTGAAGAAGAAGCATATCGGCGTAATTATTGGAGCTTATCAGACTGGCTCCTGATATTTTGATGACATCATCATTCTTTCTGTAATCCCGGTTACTGCCATTACATTCTTCTTTTTCATGATTGAAATAAAAAACACTATTCTCCGGGCTGTTAAATAATCCGTAGCAATGCGTAGCGGAAAGGAAAAGAGATCGTCCGTTAAAGGCTGTATTATTAATCAGGGAACCTGAACAAAGCCCTTGCCCTCCTATAGTAACCAGAGCAACAGCTCTTTTATGCGTTTGCCATTCATTGCCAGCGCTGCAGTTAATATCATTATGGCATTTCAGAATTTTTCCAGGGGCTGCAGTTCCGCTTGCCAGCTCAAATACATCTAAGAAATCATGGGATACATTACCAATGGTAAAATAAGAATTGTTTTCCTGATAGCTGCTTCCTTTAATAACCAATTCTACAATAATACTGCTTCCTGGGATCAGTTCAGTAGGATATATACCACTTTCTGTATTATAAGTATGAGTTACTGGACCTACAACATAGCTCATATCCTCATTATAAAGGAAAAGGCTGCTCTCCTCCGGAAGACGCATATTTTTAAATATAAGCATCATAGAATAGGCATCTTTTGAGGTGATTCTGTACCGCCATACGTGCAGGTCATTTAGTTTTTCCCACTTCCCTGAATTCAATGTTGTGATATCAGTATCAAATCTTTTGGCAAAAAGTTCTGCTCCCGATTCCTGCTGATTATATTCCTCATAAGTTTCCGCGATACTGAAAGCAGGACATTCAAAAGTGCTTATATTATCACTTAATCCATCATAAACTGTTGCTGTAGGGTTGAGCAGGGCTTCCTGAGCCGATAGAGTATTACCCCAAAATATGAATAGAATCAGGGCAATACTCTTATTAAAAAGAATAAGTTTTGTTTTCATGTTTTTATTTTTAAGTGGTTGATATGGTATGTTACTAAAAAACAGATCTCAAACCGGGGAACGAGATCTGCTTTTTTATTTCGGAACCTCCCAGCCGTTATTGGGAAGACCATTATTAGGTGGTGTATAATACGTACTGTTGATAGGATATGCGGGTGTTACAATCGGAGTAACTGGTGGAGTATAGGCCGGATTACCAGGTGTAATACTGCCATTACTGCCTTTAATGGAATTCATCAGACTTTTTTTCAGAGCCTTTTCCGTTATTTTTTTCATAATAATATTTTTATTGATTAGTATGACTAAAATAGAAAAGACTCCGTTGAAAAAGTATTTATAACTAATAAGTGCGACGGATGAGCAAGTAAGTGCGTCGTAAAATAAGACTAGTCCGTTTTTCCTATTCTGTAAAGGAAATCATTTTTTCTGCGGTATGAGACATCCAGTACGGAGCAGTCGCTCATCACCACCTGTCCGCCCCGGCCTTTAATGTATTCCTGCAGATGGGCAATATTAATAAGATGCTTGTGATGAATTCTGAAAAAATTATGCTCCAGAAGAACCGCCTCAAACTCATGCAGGGTCTTAGATACCATGATTTTAATTTTATTGGCGAGATGAAAGGTTGTATAGCTTGAATCGGCCTCACAGTGGACGATATCGGAAATATCCACTATTTTGAATCCCTGCAGAGTAGAGAGGATGATTTTATGATCCTGAAGCACTGTATTTTGGGTAGGCTGCATTTTTTTTATATTGTCAAGAGCTTTATTAACCGCAATAATAAAATCAATTTTTTTAATAGGTTTCAGAAGATAGTCTGTGGCTCCGTTTTTAATGGCCTGAATGGCAAAATTTTCAAAAGCGGTAATAAAAATAATCTGAGAGGTAATTTCTTTAAATTTAGATAACAGATCGAAAGCAGTACCGTCACTCAGCCGGATATCAAGAAATAAAATATCCGGTGAATTTTTGGTAAGATAAATGTAAGCTTCTTCCACACTGGAGGCCTCAAAACTGATCTGGATTTCCGGGAATTCTTTTTTTAATAGCAGGGAGACATAATCTCTACCGTGTTTTTCGTCATCAATGATGCAAATTTGTGTTTTCATAAGGCGTAATGTAAAGTTTTATCTGGGTGCCCTGCTTTCCGTATTTTTCAGAAAGATTAATGACTTCCAGGATAATATTGGTTTCAAAAAGCTGTTTAAAAGTCTGGATTCTTTTTTTTGATAATTTTAATCCAAAGGAATTTTCATCGGCGGAAGATTCGTTTTTAGACTGGATTCCCCGGCCATTATCTTCAATCGTTATGCAGAGGGTAGAATTCGTATGATCAAAAGATACCCTGATGAAACCTTTTTCAGATCTTAAACCGGAAATCCCATGCTTGATCGCATTTTCTACAAAAGGCTGAATGAGCAGTGAAGGAATCACCCAGTTTGTGTTTACCCCTTCGGACAGATGGATTTCATAATCGAAAAGTTCGTTTTGGCGAAGCTTCTCCATATCCATATATAAAGAGAGATATTCTACTTCCTCGCGGATAGGCATGAAGGTTTTTTCAGAATAATGAAGTGTTTTCCTGATCAGCTGGGAAAATATATCCAGATAATTTTCAGTTTCCTCATAATCTTCTTTAAACAGCAGATACTTAATGGAATTCAGGCAGTTATAAATAAAATGCGGGTTGATCTGCGCTTTAATAGCCTGCAGTTCAAGTTCTGCAATTTTCTTCTCATGATAGAATTTTTCCAGCTTTTTATTACGTTTTTTCTGCAGATAAGAATTAATCAGAGCAGATAGAATAATTGTGACGATGGCGGCCAGCAATAGTTTAAACCACCAGGTCTGCCAGAATTCGGGTTTGATTTTAAAAGCAAAATCTGTAGAAGCATAAGACTGCTTTCCATTATAGCCTAACCCGTAAACCCGCAGGACATAATCTCCAGGAGGTATAGAGCTGAATATGAGTTTTGAGGAATTACTTATTTGCCAGGTGTCATTAAGCCCTTCAATCTTATATTTATAGCTTATCTTTCCCTGGGAGGCATAATCAAGAAAACTGAGGTTGAAAATGACCGTATTATTGGTATGGGCAGTCAGGTTTTCCTTTGGATTGTGATATTCATTATCTTCAATGGTTACAGAATTGATAATGACCTTTTTATGAATGGATTTCTCCTGAGCCAGTAATTTTTTTATCGGGAATATTCCCAATCCTTTGGAGGTGCCAATAAAAATGGTATCATTTTTTATAACAGAACCGGCAACCGCATTAGACGGAAGACCATCGGTTTGGGTAAAGTTATTGATTCGGAGATTGTTTTCTGTTAATTCAATTCTGGAGATCCCGGAATTGGTGCTTGCCCAGAATGTATTTTCATTTTCTATTTCTATTTTCTTGACCTGGTCATTAATCAGCCCGTTGCTTTTTTCAATCTTTCTTATAATCCCTTTACCATTGAAAATAATAATCCCGTTGAGGTTGGTAGCGCCCAGATAAGTGTTTTCCCGTAATTTTTTGAGATCTGAAAAATAATACCCTTTTAAAAATGAGGTCTTTTTTTTCGTTTTGATATTGAATTTATACAGATCGCTGAAACTGCCGACGAATAAATTATCTTTATCGTAAGGCAGAACCGTATAGGTACGTTCACTGAAAAGGGTAGTTAATTTTTCATTTTTTAAATTATATACCATCAGATCATTAGCCGTACAGAAAAATACAGAGTCAGATGTATAGGGGACAATATTTTTTATATTATAGAATAGCTGTTTATTGGTGTTTTTAGAAAAATTATGAATGATAATTTTAATTGAAAGTCCAAAAATAGCGGTATTATGGTTGATATAGACTGATCTGTTCTCATCCTTATTATCCTTATCCAGCGTCATATCCTGTATTTTGCCATTCTTATCAATAATGGCCCCATAAGAACTGTTGTATCCCAAGATAATCCTATCATTATCTTTCGCGATAGCCTTAATATATTCGGAGTTGTTTTTTACCAATAAATTGATATGGTTGGTAAAAAGAGATTTTGTGATAAAAAAAACACCGTTGTTTCTGGAATTGAACCATACATTATCATCCTTATCTACCAGGACATTATTGATGACATAATTGTTTAATATTTTTACAGGTGGTGGCAGATTTTTTTTATTGTCAAGCAAAGATTGGTTGAAGTAAAGAACCCCGCCGTTTTGAAGATTGAGCCAAAGCTTGTTGTTTTTATCAATAACACCATAGAATATTTTTTCTTTTGTATCATAAGACAGGATTTTCTTGAGATGAAACGGATCGGACTGCTGGTAAATATCAATCTTTCCTTTGTTATTAAAAACCAGAAAATTATCTTTTTCACAAATCAGACCTGCCTTATCTGCTTTTATAGTCCTTTTTTTTCCGCTGACGATATTGTACACCAGAATTTCAGTTTTTAGGCCATCATGCAAATAGAGATTGTGAGTTTGAAAGTCAAATTTTACAGTTCCAAATGTTCGTGTATAGTCCAAAGGAATGGGGATTCTTTTTACTTTCCCATTTTCATAAATAAAAATATTCTGAGGATTAGTATATCCATATAAATAAAGCCTGTTTCCGTCACGGGTGATTTTTGGGATAGTACCTGAAAACTGATTTTTTATATAATCATTGATATTCAGATTGATCATCTTGCCATTTTTTAAATAAGCAAAGTCATTCAGAAAGGGGAGGATGAAAACCTCGCCATTGGGAAGAGGTTCACAGGAAATGATGTCAACGTTTTTTAATCCCTCTTTTTTCCCGTATTGTTTGAACTCTTTCCCGTCAAATCTGAACAACCCGTTATCACTGCCAATCCAGATAAAACCATTTTTATCCTGCCTTAGATGATAGGTGTAAGAGCTCTCTAACCCATCTTCTTCAGTATAGTTTACCATCCCGGGAATCTGTGCTGAAAATAAAATCAGGACCGCCGGAAAAATAAAATAAAAGCAAAAAATAAATCTTTTTATCACGCGATGTTGAATAATAATGTAAATATATAATATGATAAGTTAATAAACACAAGGTTTAGGGTTGAATATTCAAAAAATCAGCTTGAAAAAATTCGGATAATTTTAGACAATTTCGTACTTTTGTATGTTTGCTGAAATCATATATGTCACAAGAAATAAATCCAACCTACTCAGAAGATAATATCAGAACCCTCGATTGGCAGGAACACATCCGTTTGCGTCCCGGAATGTACATCGGGAAACTGGGGGACGGTTCCTCCGCTGATGACGGTATTTATATCCTCCTAAAAGAAATTCTGGACAACTCTATTGATGAGTTCAGAATGAAATCAGGGAAAAGAATTGAAATAAAACTGGATGACGGAAAAGTTACGATCCGTGACTTTGGCCGTGGAATTCCCCTGGGAAAGGTAGTAGATGCCGTTTCTAAAATGAATACGGGAGGAAAGTACGACAGTAAAGCCTTCAAAAAATCTGTAGGTCTGAACGGGGTAGGTACTAAAGCCGTTAATGCCCTTTCAGATTACTTCCGGGTAAGATCTTTCCGTGACGGAAAAATGAAGATGGCTGAATTTTCCAGAGGTCTCATCAAAGAAAACTATGATGAAAAAGAGACTTCGGACCGAAACGGAACCGAAATTTCCTTCATTCCTGATGGAGATATCTTCCTTCATTTCAAATACAGAAAAGAATATATCGAGAGAATGCTGCGCAATTATGCGTATCTGAATCCCGGGCTGAAAATTCTTTTCAACGGAGAAACCTATTATTCTGAAAACGGACTTAAAGACTTACTTGAAGAAGAACTGGAAAGCGAAATTCTATATCCTATCGTTCATTTGAAAGACAATGATATAGAGCTGGCCATTACCCATTCTGATAAATCCCAGACAGAGACCTATTTTTCTTTCGTAAACGGACAGAATACCACACAGGGGGGAACGCATCTTAATGCCTTCCGTGAAGCCTATGTAAAAACAATCCGTGAGTTCTTCAATAAAAGTTTTGATGCTTCAGATATCAGAAAATCCATTATTGCGGCTATCTCCATCAATGTAGAAGAACCGGTATTTGAATCACAGACCAAAACAAAGCTAGGATCTAATGATATGGGACCAAACGGGCCAACCGTAAGAACTTTTATCATTGATTTCCTGAAAAGCAAGCTTGATAATTTCCTTCATAAAAACCCTGAGATTGCAGAAGCGATCCAAAGAAAGATCCTCATCTCCGAAAGAGAAAGAAAAGAACTTTCCGGAATTCAGAAACTGGCAAGAGAAAGAGCTAAAAAAGTATCTTTACACAACAAAAAACTGAGAGACTGCAGACAGCATTATAACGATCAGAAGGCTGAAAGAAAAGGAGATACCCAGATATTTATTACAGAGGGAGACTCTGCATCCGGATCCATCACAAAATCAAGAGATGTAGAAACCCAGGCGGTATTTTCTCTTAAAGGAAAACCATTGAACTGCTATGGCCTGACCAAAAAAGTAGTATACGAAAATGAAGAGTTCAATCTTCTTCAGGCGGCTCTAAATATTGAAGAAAGCCTGGAAGACTTAAGATACAACCAGGTAATTATTGCAACCGATGCCGATGTGGATGGAATGCACATCCGTCTGCTGATGATTACATTCTTCCTGCAATTCTTCCCGGATCTAATCAAAAACGGACACCTCTACATTCTGCAAACCCCACTTTTCAGAGTAAGAAACAAAAAAGAAACAAGATACTGCTACTCAGAAGCGGAAAGGATAAAAGCTCTGAACGAATTAGGCAAAAATCCTGAAATTACCCGATTCAAGGGACTTGGTGAAATCTCTCCTGATGAATTTAAGCACTTCATCGGAAAAGATATCCGCCTGGAACCTGTAGTCGTAGGTAAAGACCAGACCATAGAGCAGCTGCTGGAATTCTATATGGGAAAAAATACTCCGGACAGACAGGTATTCATCCTTGAAAATCTGGTAGTAGAAGACACTGATATTGATAAAAAAGAAATCTTAGACGAAGCAGCAACCAGCTAAAAGCTGACAACCAAAGACACCAAACACCAAAATACCAAAATGAGACTAAGCAACCGCAACAAAGCATCTGTTTATAATTTTGTAAACACATTGCTGCTGATGATGGTCGTATTTGGAATCACTGCATTTTTATTAAATGAATACAGATTTCAGGCTGTAGGAAAGATAAGCTATCTATTGCTGATCGTTCCCATTCTAATCCTGGGAGTGTTTTATCTGAACGGAAGGCAGATTTTTGAATATGACAGCGACGGCGAAGCGCTGAACTTTAAAAACAGGAATATCATTCCTTTTTTGGATAAGCCTCTTCATGATGAATTTCCAAAATATAAACTGATAGAATATGAGATCGTGAGTATTTTCTTCCTCAAAAGATTATACGTAAAGATTACCAGTAAGAATAACGGTTCTACCATGCTTAAATATGATATCTCATATTTAACCAGAAAAGAAGTAAACGATTTAAAACTCTCTCTGAATAAAGTAGTAAAAACCAATAAAGAGAAAAACGATTAAAATAACAGATGACGACAGAAGAATTCTCCCATGAGGGCGAGAGCTTAAAGAAAGTCTCCGGACTTTATAAAGACTGGTTTCTGGATTATGCTTCCTATGTAATCCTTGATAGAGCCATCCCTTCAGTATTTGACGGTCTGAAGCCAGTACAGAGAAGGATCATGCACTCTATGAGGGAGCTGGAAGACGGGCGCTACAATAAAGTGGCCAATATCGTAGGAAACACCATGAAGTATCACCCTCACGGTGATGCCTCCATTACCGATGCCATGGTGCAGATCGGGCAGAAGGAACTCCTGATCGATACCCAGGGGAACTGGGGAAATATCTATACGGGAGATTCTGCGGCAGCAGCGAGGTATATTGAAGCCAGGCTGACCCCTTTTGCACTGGAAGTGGTCTTCAACCCTAAGACAACAGAATGGGCAAAGTCTTATGACGGGAGAAATAATGAACCCATAGACCTTCCCGTAAAATTCCCGTTACTTCTGGCTCAGGGAGTAGAAGGAATTGGAGTAGGGCTTTCCACAAAGATCCTTCCGCATAATTTCAATGAACTGATTGCCGCATCTGTAGCTCACTTGAAAGGAAAGAAATTTGAACTGTTTCCTGACTTTCTGACGGCGGGTTATCTGGATGTTTCAGAGTATAATGACGGGCACAGAGGCGGAAAAGTAAGAGCCAGAGCCAGAATTACCCAGACGGATAAGCATACTCTGGTTATCTCCGAGCTGCCGTTTTCCAAAACGACGAGTGACCTGATTGATTCTATCCTGAAAGCCAATGAAAAAGGGAAAATCAAAATCAAAAAGATTGAAGATAACACCTCAGATGCAGTCGAGATTCTTATCCATCTTCATAACGATGTTTCACCGGATAAAACAATTGATGCCCTGTATGCATTTACAGACTGTCAGGTAACGATTTCTCCGAACGCCTGCGTGATTGTTGGGGATAAACCAATGTTCCTGAATGTTTCAGAGATCCTGAGAATGAACACGGAGCACACCGTTTCGCTTCTTAAAAAAGAACTTGAAATAGAACTTCATGAGCTTCAGGAAAGCTGGCATTTCTCTTCTCTGGAAAGAATTTTCATCGAAAACAGAATTTACCACGATATTGAAGAGGTAAAAAGCTGGGATGAAGTACTGAAAACCATTGATGAAGGATTGAAACCTCATACCAAGCACCTTTTAAGAGCAGTAACAGAAGAAGATATTGTAAAACTTACTGAGATCAGAATCAAGAGAATTTCAAGATTCGATTTAGATAAATTTAAAGAAAATATAGCCGCCCTTGAAGGTAAAATAGAGCAGGTTAAATTCAATCTTGGCAACCTGATTGCTTATGCTATTGATTATTATCTGAACATTCAGAAGAAATACGGAAAAGACAGGCAGAGAAAAACAGAGCTTAGAATTTTCGATACCATTGATGCAACAAAAGTAGCCGTAGCCAATGAGAAATTCTATGCCAATTTTGAAGAAGGCTTTATCGGAACATCCCTTCGAAAAGATCAATACATGTTCGACTGTTCAGATATTGATGATATCATTACATTCAGGAAAGACGGAAGCATGAAAGTGGTAAAAGTGGAAGCCAAAACCTTTATCGGAAAAGATATTCTGCACGTTGCAGTCTGGAAGAAAAATGATAAACGTACCGTGTACAACATGATTTACCGTGAAGGAAAAGAAGGACCATATTATATGAAACGTTTCTTTGTTACTGCGGTAACACGAAATACGGATTATCCGCTGGCTTCTGATAAAAAAGGTTCGGAAGTCCTGTATTTCTCAGCCAATCCTAACGGTGAAGCTGAAACAGTGACTGTATTGCTGAAACCAAATCCAAGAATCAGAAAGAATAAAATGGAGATTGATTTCTCTGATCTTGCCATTAAAGGAAGAGATTCCAAAGGAAATCTGGTGACGAAATACTCCGTAAAGAAGGTTGATATGAAAGAAGAAGGCGTTTCTACGCTGGCTCCACGACGAATCTGGTTTGATGATACAGTGAGAAGACTGAATGCCGATGGAAGAGGAACCCTGCTGGGGAGCTTCAAAGGTGATGACCGAATTCTTACAATTAACACCAACGGTGAAGTAAAATTGGTCTCTTTCGATCTTGGTAACCGTTTTGATGACGAATATCTGGTTCTGGAAAAATGGAAGCCGCAGCAGCCGGTAACCTGCATCTATTATGATGGAGAAAAAGATATTTATTTCATCAAAAGATTCCTGCTGGAAAATACAGTGAATGTACAGACCTTTATGCCGTCTGAACATTCCAAATCCTTTATCGAGAATGTAATTGTAGCGGATGGAGCTTCAGCTGAGATCATTTTTGCCAAAGACAAAGGCAAAGACCGAGATCCTGAAATGATTAATATCGATGAGTTTATTGCTGTAAAAGGAATAAAAGCTATCGGAAACCAGTTTACAAAATTTAAAGTAAAAGCCATTAATATTACCATTCCTGAACCTCCTGAAGAAGAACCTGAAGTGTATGAAGAACCTGAAACCGGAGACGGGATTGTGGATGAAGACGGAGGGGTTATTGGAGATTTGTTCCAGGACGGTGAATCTGAAAATTAAGAATTAAAAAATTATGAGTATACCAGTTCTGGTCATTATTGCCGCAACCTGTTTGTTCAGCTACAGAGGCTTCAATGATGTTGCTTTATTTGAGAAATATAAATTCAATGTGGCAGCCATTGAAAACCGTAAGGAATATATAAGATTGATCAGCTCAGCATTTCTGCATGCAGATTTTATGCACCTGTTCTTCAATATGCTTTCACTGTATTTCTTTCAGGCTGCCGTAACCCATTTTTTTGGAGATATAGGCTTTCTGATCATTTATTTCGGTTCTATGATCCTTGGAAACCTGTTCAGCCTGTTGATCTATAAAAATCAGCCGTGGTATTCCGCTATCGGAGCATCAGGAGCTGTTTCCGGAATTATTTTTGCCGCTATAGCAATGGCCCCGAACGTTATTGAGGTGAACTTTCTTCCGGGTTGGATATTCGGAACTTTGTATTTTGGATACTCCGTTTACATGATGCTGAATCCTAAACAATGGGACAATCTGGGCCATGCCGCCCACCTCGGAGGAGCATTTTTTGGACTTGTATACGCCGTGGCAGTGCATCCGCAGCTGGCTGTGGAAAATATGCTTTATCTGGGAGCCATGTCGCTTCCATTGATTTATCTGTCTTACCAGATCTTTGTAAGGAAAAAAATAAGATAAAAAGCTATCTTTGATTAAAATATCAAAACCAATGAGCACATCAGAATTAAACCGTTTCATCGTTGTCTTAATCTATGGCTCATTGGTTTTGTTGTCTCTGCTGAAGCTGTCCAATCCGTTAAAAGTAAACCGGAAAGCCAATTTCTGGTTCGGAATATTTCTCTTTTTGTGGTCGAGTTTCTGGCTCGATGAGGTGTTAACGCTGGTGAAAGATGTTCCGGTGGAAATTCATTCCATCCTTTCTGTTCAGGTCGTACAGTTTCTTACCCCGATTATGTTTTACTTCAGTGTTTTGTTCTTCACCAATCCTTCTTTTAAATTTAAAGTAACAGACCTTAAGTATTCTATTCTTCCTGTCATTTTTCTGATTAATCTTCTGCTGCCACGCTTAGGTGTTGATAACAGCTCTTTTTTTCAGTTTGTTTTTATTGGGCTGATTCTCTTTCAGGCGTTATTTTATACAGGTCTGTCTTATGTTACCATCAGAAAGCACCAGAAAAGAATACAGCAGTTCTCTGCGAATACAGAAGGAATCAACCTGAACTGGCTGGAATATATTATTCTGATCATTTTTGTGATCAACATTATTTATGTAGTTTACAATCTGTCTTATAATTCCGTCTCCCTGAATTTCTTCATCAACGGGGCCTTTCTGCTCGTTATTTATTTTGTAGGCTATTATTCCCTGAAGCAGAAGGAAATCTATCCTGTAGAAGAAAAACAGCGCGAAGAACTGATCTCAATCAACAATGATTCCGATGAAGAGGAAATCAAACGAAAACTGATTCCAGATGAAGAGCTGCTGAAGATCAAAGGGCTTCTTGAAGAGGTTATGAACAAAAAGAAACCTTATCTCAACAGTGAACTGAACCTGATTAAACTTTCTGAACTTCTCTCAGTATCCACCCATCAGCTTTCTTATGTGATCAATACAGGATTTGGGAAAAACTTTTTCCAGTATGTGAATGAATACCGTATTGAGTATGCTAAAAAACTTCTGAAAGAGGCAGACAGTAAATTATCGATTCTGGGTATTGCTTACGAAGCTGGCTTCAATTCCAAAACTTCTTTCAATACCACCTTTAAAAAACTGACCAATCAGACCCCTTCTGAATATAAAAATGGTTCGGATTTATAAAGTCTTACGTTCTTGTTTGTTTAATGTGTTGATTTTTAATTGTTTGAATCTGTGTTTATTTGTGCTTTAAAATAGGTTCACGCAGATAATCCTGAACATTTCAGCACAGATTCCGGAATAGCTTTGTACCATAAATTTTGTGTTATGGATACCAAAGAATCATATGCGGTGGTTACAGGAGCAAGTCAGGGACTCGGAAAATCGTTTGCTGAAAACCTGGCAAAAAATAAGATCAATCTTATTCTGGTAAGTCTGCCGGGGCAGCATTTAAAAGAACTTTCCAAAGAGCTGGAAGAAGTTTACCGGATAAAGGTTCATTATTATGAAGTAGATCTCTCCGTGAACGAGAATGTTATGAAGCTTACAGACTGGCTGAATACTTCTTTCGAGATTCATATCCTGATCAATAACGCAGGACTGGGAGGGACCAAAAAATTTATTGATGCCACTCCGGATTATATCAATACCATTCTTCAGGTAAACGTTGCTGCAACTTCCCTGATTACACACCAGCTGCTTCCCAATCTCTTGAAACAGCCCAAAGCCTATATTTTAAACGTATCCAGTATGGCTGCGTTCTCTCCGATTGGCTTTAAAACTGTATATCCGGCCTCAAAAACCTTTATTCATTCTTTTTCCAGAGGACTGCACGAAGAACTGAAAGATACCAATGTATGTGTAAGCGTGGTAAATCCCGGGGCCATGAAAACCAATATTGATGTGCGCCGGAGAATTGAAAAACAAGGTTTTTTAGGCAGGCTTACTTTGCTGGATCCTGATAAAGTGGCCGCTTACTGTATTCGTCAGCTCTTTAAAAAAGATTCCGTTATTATGGTTAATCCAATTAGCTGGCTGATGATGAAAATCCTTCCGATCTGGATTAAGCTTCCCCTGATGACCAGTGCCATCAAAAAAGAAATCGAAGCATGAAAAAAGTTTTTGTAACCGGAGCCACAGGGCTTCTGGGAACTAATACCGTTATAAAATTATTAGAATATGGTTATTTTGTTATTGCTCTGGTGCGCAAGAAAAGCAGCTGGCTGGGTGAAGAAAATGAAAACCTCAGGTTTGTAGAAGGAGATTTGTTTTCAGATATTTCAGGACATCTGCAGGAAGTAGATACAATGATTCATATGGCCGCAGAAACCGCTCAGGATCTGCTGTATTATGAAGAATACAGAAAAATAAATTACGATGCAACGATTCATCTGTTTTCACAGGCGGATGCAGCCGGAGTAGGGACGTTTTTGTTTGTGAGTACAGCCAATACTTTAGGATATGGCAGCACAGAAGTGTGGGGGAGTGAAAAAGCACCACAACGCTATCCTTTTACCCGTTCGTTCTACGCCAAAAGTAAGCTGGAAACCGAAAATTATCTTCTTCAGCAGAACAGGACGACAAAGATTATCATTGTGAATCCTACTTTTATGATCGGAGCCTATGACCATAAGCCCAGTTCCGGAAAAATTATCTTCTGGGCTCTGAATAAAAAAATGGTCTTCTATCCAAAAGGAGGCAAAAATTTTGTACACGCAGAAGATGCCGCCAACGGGGTTATAAAAGCCCTTGAAAATGGACGAAATGGGGAAAATTATTTACTGGCCGGAGAAAACCTGAGCTATAAAGACTTTTTCAAAAAAGTAAACCAGGTGACCAACCGGAATCCTGTAATGATTCCTATCCCTGATTCGGGACTTGCATTTCTTGGTTATCTGGGAGACGGCCTTCGAAAACTGAAGATCAGAACCAGCCTCAGCTCTCCCAATATGAAAGCATTGCGGATCAATAATTTCTACTCCAACAGAAAATCTGCTGAGGAACTGGGAGTTCATTATCAGACTGTAGATCAGGCTGTGGAAGATGCGGTACGTTTTTTTGAAAAGAAAAATAAGTGATGAGATAGAAATTTATTATCAAATCATTTAGAGCCTGTGAAAATTTCTAATTTGATTTTTTGTATAACATTCAAATTTTTATCTCAGTCAGCCTCAATTCGGGATAAGAAAATCAGACTTATATTAAGTGTTATAATTGATGATCAATTTATAAATTTCTGTAAAAAAATATGATGTTATTTGAACTTTTTAAGTGCTCCTTAGGAGTACTCTGTTCATAGAATTTATACATGATCTAAGGTGAGCTCCGTAGGAGCGACCTGATAATTATATTGTATTAATATGCTGTTCTGATAAAACTTTAATACAGGCTCTTATTTTTCCTTTTCTTTTAAACCTGAATACTTTCAATTTTAATCTGATCCGTTAAATATTTTGGAAGCCTTTTTATAGCTTCTATCAGTTTCATCGAGTTGATCTTTCTTTCTCTTTTACTTTTGATGGAGTAATTACAGTTTAAATAGAAAAAATAGGCAGCAATTCTATTATAGTCATCGAGGTTTTTATCGCTAATCATGGACAAAAGCTGTGAGAGAAACAGTTCCACATCTTTTGATTCTGAAACAGCTTTTCCTAATCTTGAAACATCTCCAAAATAATGATTGTTTACAGGGTTTTCTATTCTGAATGTTATTCCAAACAAAAGATCAGGTACGTTGATATTAAGGGATTCCAGTTCTTTTATATAAGTTCCTCTTCTTTCTCTGGCGTATCCGGAATCGGAGACCCTTTCAAAACGGTCATTCACAATATCAAGATGCGATTTGAGAAACACTTCCCAATTGGCTGTTTCTGCGGATAAAAGGGCCATATATACTCCCTGCATTCTCGGTGCCGAATCCTGGCTGCAGTTGCCAATTAATTCTATTGACCTTAATTCGTCCAGCAATTTTTCTTTTTCCTGTTTTGAAAGTTTTTTCAAGTCTCCTTTAGGAAAAGATACACCAAATCTTTCACTTTTTGCATCTTCTTTGAATTTGGAAACAGAAGGGTCAATTAAACATTCAGAATAGATAATCTGCCGGGAATATTTAGGAGCCAGAGGAATACTTTTAAAGTTTTCGGGAAAGAAAAAACCGTAAATCTGTTCATCAGAATTTGAGCTTTTTTCCCAATAATTATAAGCCCATTTATTTTTTGAGGGTCCATTATACAGCTCTTTTGTATAATTGAACCCTATACTCGTCGCATAATAACCATTGACAGGAATTTCCCTGATCCGAATAATATCATTCCGCTCATCATCTTTTTCTTTTGATTTTATGATTAAAAGGTCTTTTTCAATGACCGCTTCCGGATATTTTCTGATGAAATCCTCAATAGGAATATTCAGGTCCATATCTTTTTTAGCCTCTGATACATTTCCTGTATCCATTTTTACAGCATATCCGATAGTATGCAGCTGGGAATAAAAAACTTTAGTCAGATCGCAGGTTTTATATTTTAAATTGAGCGAGTCGACAACTTTCCCAAGCTTGTTCATCGCGTTTTCACTGTAGATCAGGCCATTTTTATATTGGGTAAATTCCTGTGCGGAGAAAAAAGAACATAGAAGGCTTCCTGATAATAAACTTATTTTTTTCAGCATTATAGATGGTTTAGTTTTCCCAATAACGAGAGATTCGGACAAATTATTTTCCGATCCTGTAATTTTGTTATTCAGATAGTCTTTTAAGAGCATCCTCAATAGTTTCTGCAAAGTTGATATGCTTGGTTTTGTTGCTTTCAAAGATAAAATCCCTGATACTTTTACTTTCATATTGGCTGAAATCTCCTACAATGGCAAGTCCCATCCGGTAATTGGAGAACTTCTGAAGAATTTCGCCTGCAATTTTGGTTTTAAGGTCAAAAAAATCAGGCGTGATATTCTTTTCATAGATAATAACCTTGTCAAAGCCCTGGTAATAAATGTCCCCGAGAAGATCCAGACCATCTTCGGCCGATCTGATAAGGATTTCATCTGCAATTATTTCTGCAATTTTTACAGAACGGATTGAATGGGCAATAATTTTCATGGTGCAGTGTTTTTATTTTATTCCGAAAATAAAACGATTATTGTCTGACAGGTCTTTGATGAGTTGAGCTTCAGAGAAATATTGATACAGATCTAAGGTTTCCGGTCCTAGTTTCTGATTAATTTCTAAAAATAGAAATCCGCGGTCTTTTAAAAATTTTTTAGAATCTTCAGCAATTTTCCTGTAAAAAATCAAAGCATCCGCAACAGGGGAGAAGAGTGCCATTTGGGGTTCAAATTCCTTAACGGAATCTGCAATCTCGGTTTCTTCTTCAATTCCGATATACGGAGGATTGGAAATAATAATGTCATAATCACCATCCAGTTCTAAGTTGAGATAATCAGCATGAATGAAATTAATTTCCAGCTGATGATGTTCAGCGTTTCTTCTGGCGGTCTGCAGAGCTTTTCCTGAGAAATCAACTGAAGAGATCTCAGCATACGGAAAATGTTTTTTTAAAACCAGAGGAATAACACCACTTCCGGTTCCTATATCCAGAATTCTAGCCTTCTCAAGCCCTGAATGCCGGATTTTATGGATGGCTATTTCAAGAAGCTCTTCCGTTTCAGGACGTGGGATCAGGACATTTTCATCTACAAAAAAAATCATTCCGTAAAACTCTGTTTCGCCAAGAATCTGCTGATAGGGTCTTCCGGTTTTTAGTTCATGTATAACTTTTATAAGCTGTTCCTCATCAGCTTTAAGAAGCTCCTGATCTGAAAATCTTCGCTGATGAAACGAATCAAATCCAACAATTTTCTGAATAAATAGGGTCGTCAGAAAAGCACTTTCCGAATCGGTATACCATTCAGAAAGCTCAGTGCTGAAATATTTTTTGAATGCTGATATAGTCATTTATCTTGTGAAAACCAGTTTAGTATCTGTAGACTTTTCTTCATCAATCAGGTAGCCTTCATAATGGAATGCTTTCACATCATCAAGGGTCTGTGCATTGGTTTCTGCACAGAATCTTACCACAAGTCCTCTGGCGTGCTTGGTATAAACAACGATGGTTTTCAGCTTTCCTTCTTTTAATTCATAAAAATCAAAATCAATGACCCTATGGTTTAATTTTTTTCTGTCGATTACTTTACCATATTCATTGCTGGCCAGATGAAGGAGGATTTCTCCTTTTTTCATTTCCGAATTCAGCTGTTCTGTAATCTTTTCTCTCCAGAATTCATAAAGATTTTTATATTGATCGAATTGAAAAGGGCGTCCCATTTCTAGCCTGTAAAGCATTACTTTGTCCGAAGGCTTCAGCAGGCCATACAGCCCTGAAAGCATTCTGTAATTTTTCTGAAGATAGTCCACTGCTTTCTGATCCAGCGTTTTGGCATCAAGCCCTCTGTACACCTCTCCTGTAAATGCGAACATAGCCGGAGCGGATTCTTTAGCCGTGGGTTTTGCTTTCCACTTTTGGTTTCTTTCCCAGTTTTCATCCGCCAGTTTAGCCGAAATTTCCATCAGCTCGGAAAGGTATTTCGGTGATTTTTCTTTTAAATAAGAGTGTATAAATGCCGCATCTTCGATGAATTTCGGAGTAGTAGATCTCAAAAGATCTGTTGAATTCTCAACGTTCATCAATTTCGCCGGCGAAGTGATAATTTTCATAATGTTAAAATACAGATAAATGTTTAAAATCAATAAAATTCATCATCATCAAAGAAATAAAATCAATCATAAAATGACAGATGATCAGAATTTTAATATTTGAATATTTTTTATAAAACAAAGCAAAAACGGCTCCAATGAAGAAAGGAACAACAACCTGACTTATGGTTCCGTAAGTGCTGTGAAGAATTCCGAATACAATAGAAGAAACAATAACTCCTGAAACCGGACTGTTATATATTTTCTCAATTCTGGGTTGTAGATATCCTCGCATCAGAAATTCCTCAACCGCTCCGGCTGTAAAACACGTAAAAACGATTAACAAATAATTGTTTTTAAAAACCAAAGAAAGCTGAAGAAGTTTACCGCTGATTTCCTCATTCATTAAAAACCTGACCATTGCATTCAGAAAAGCACCACCGAAAGCACAGATACAATATAAGCTGATAATGGCTTTTGCATAAAATGAGACTGGATATTTTTTTTCTTTCCAAAGCAGAAAAGGACCTTTCTCTACAAAAATACCATAAAGAAATATGATCCCTAAAACGATCCATATGACGATCCTACTGATGAAAAAAATGTTTGCTGTAACACTTTTTGCGCCTGTGATCATACTGATGACAGGAAAAATATAGAGCATCACAGCAGCCAGAAGAACAAAAGTAAGCAGAATTCCTACAGAATATTTTCCATTAAGCTCCATAGCTGTCAACCTCGAACTTTGAATTTAAATCCTGAATTAAACAATACCCTTTCCCTGACGGATAATCTCCGGTTCTCCGGAAGTAAGATCCACAATTGTAGAAGCCACATTGTCTCCATACCCGGAATCAATAACAATATCTACAAGGTGGTCATATTTTTCCGCGATGAGTTCAGGATCAGTAGAGTATTCAATGATTTCGTCATCATCTTTGATGGAAGTAGAAGCAATAGGATGTCCCAGTTTTTCCACGATAAGCTGTGGGATTGGGTGGTCCGGCACACGGATACCTATTGTTTTGTGGTTTTTATAAGCCAGCGGCACACTTTTATTGGCTTCAAGAATGAAAGTAAAAGGTCCGGGAAGATGACTTTTCAGAAATCTGAAAACGGAGGTCTCTACAGGTCTTGTAAAGTCTGAAAGATGGCTGAGATCATTACAGATAATAGAGAATTTAGCCTTATCCAGTTTGATTTTTTTCATCTGGGCCAGTTTTTCCATGGCTTTAATGTCAAAAATATTACAGCCCAAAGCATACACCGTATCTGAAGGATAGATGATCAGTCCGCCGTTGTTGAGTGTTTTAATAACCTCATTCACAAGATTTTCCTGTGGATTGTCTGGATAGATTTTCAATATTTTTGCCATAGAACAAAGATACAAATAATAAAATAGTTTTTATAAAAGTCCTTTATTTAAAAGAAAAATTAGGATTTTAAAGAAAAAGTCGTACATTTGCAATCCAATATCGCGGGATGGAGCAGTAGGTAGCTCGTCGGGCTCATAACCCGAAGGTCATCGGTTCGAGTCCGGTTCCCGCTACTAGGACAGTGCTTTCGGTAAGCACTCTAAAAATACACCGCGGGATGGAGCAGTAGGTAGCTCGTCGGGCTCATAACCCGAAGGTCATCGGTTCGAGTCCGGTTCCCGCTACTAAGACAGTGTTTTCGGTAAACACTCTAAAAATACACCGCGGGATGGAGCAGTAGGTAGCTCGTCGGGCTCATAACCCGAAGGTCATCGGTTCGAGTCCGGTTCCCGCTACTAGGACAGTGCTTTCGGTAAGCACTCTAAAAATACACCGCGGGATGGAGCAGTAGGTAGCTCGTCGGGCTCATAACCCGAAGGTCATCGGTTCGAGTCCGGTTCCCGCTACTAAGACAAAGTGAGAAGCAGTACTATACTGCTTCTCTTTTTTATTTATAACCTTGTATTTCAAATATAAGCGAAGCGGCCTTGTTTATCTTAAAAAATGCCCGATATTATTTCTCCTTGTTTAGCTTAGCGATTAATAAAAAAATCTCCCGTTTCAACTTTTTATTTCTTCAAAATGTATTTTTTCAAAATATCCACAGCAGTCTCCAGTTCTTTCTCATCCATTGAGGCAAAACCAAAACGGAAAGCATTCTGCTCTTCATCTGTACGGATAATTTCCAGGCCGGGAATTTGTGCCAGTTTTCGGACTGAATACTCGGAATTCAACTTTATCCAAATGGCCATTCCGCCAGAAGGAAGGGGATAAGAAACAGAATTCCCTAATTTTTCTTTTAATACAATATCTAAAAAATTCCTGCGCTGATGATAGATTTTCTTTGCTTTTTTAAGATGCCGTTTCAGCTCTCCCTGTCTGATTAATGAGGCTAAGGCATTCTGCATATAGCCGTCTCCGCCTACATCAATGAGTTTTCTTAATGCAATACATTGGGCAATAAAATTTTTTGGCGCGACCATAAAACCTATACGGAGTGACGGGTCCAGAATTTTTGAAAAGGAACCAATGTAAATAATATTTCCGCTATGATTACTACTTGCCAGCGGAAGATATGGAGAAGAGGTATAATGATAATCATAGTCGTAATCATCTTCTATAATGGTGAATGAAAACCGCATAGAGAGTTCCAGCAGCTTCATTCTGCGGTCTACACTGAGCGTTACGGTAGTTGGATAATGATGGTGGGGAATAACATATATAGCACTGATCTTTCTCTTCTGACAGAGGTCTTCAAGAAGATCTGTATTGATGCCGTGCTCATCTACGGGAATTTCAATAATAGAAGCACCGGTTTGTTTAAATACATCATTGGCTATAGGATAATTGGGTTTTCCTACGACAACAGCAGATTCTGGGCCTAAAAGAAGCTGTGCTGAAAGATAAATACTCATTTGGGCGCCATGAGTAATCAGAAGATGCTCAGGATTAATATGGAGACCTCTTGTTTCAGAAAGATAACGGGCAAGCTCTTCCCTGAGTTTTAATGTACCTTGTCCGGTACCGATACCCGCATTTTTAATGGTATGTCTTTTTGAAGTATAAGAGCGGTACGTTTTCAGGAGCTCATCAATGGGAGACAGCCTTATGTCCGGATGCCCGTCGTCAATAATAATATCAGGAACTGTATTCCAGGCGTCAGTCATTTCGGTTTCACGAATCATTTTAAACGGAAGATCAAAATTGTTCTGATAAGCAGGTAAAGAACCCGTGTGAGACCATTCCCTGGGTTTGAATACCGGGATCCGGTTCGACACAGCAGTATATTTTCTTGGAACAATAGTAATCCAGTCTTGGGCATGAAGTTCCTCGTAGGCTGCAATAACTGTTTTACGGTGTAGCCCTAGGGTACGGGCCAGCTCCCGGGTTCCGGGAAGATGGGTTCCTGCTTTTAAAGATCCGCTTCTGACGGCATTAATGACGGATACTGCAATCTGCCTGTAAATAGGCATACTGCTTTCTTTATCAATAATAATAAGGTGCTCAAATGGAAACATACTGGACTACTTGATAATTATAATCTGGAATACAAATGTAGTCCTATTTAGAAATATTTTTGCTCCAGTCAATTAAAAATAATTACGACAATGAATTACACCATTAAAAAAGCAGGTCTTGAAGATCTGAATGAAGCTGCAGAACTTTTTAATCTGTACCGTATTTTTTATCGTCAGGAATCTGATGTGGAAAAAGGAAAAGCCTTCCTGAAAGAAAGACTGCTGAACAATGAATCGGATATTTTTCTTGCTTTTGTAGAAGGAAAAGCCGTTGGTTTTGTACAGCTTTACAAATTATTCCATTACACGAAACTTCAGAAGCAATGGCTTTTAAGCGATCTTTTTGTGCATCCAGATCACAGAGGAAAAGGAATTTCAGTTGGCCTTATAGACAGAAGTAAACAATGGTGCGAGGAAACGGAAGCCTGTGGACTGATGCTTGAAACAGAGAAAACCAATGATATTGGAAATACACTTTATCCGCGCTGTGGTTTTGAATATGACGGACTACACAATTATTATCACTGGTGGGTAAGAAGTTAGAAGTAATAAATGTACATATAGGAAGCATTTTACATACCTTCATTAGTTATTTCTACGTAATCTAAGGTAGAATTACTTCTACAGAAAGTGTTGTTTAATTCTACAGGTTTTTTTGGATAAATACAGCCCGGAATCCTACTTTTGTACTGCTCTTGTCAATCAGAGGAAGACTGGTTTACAGAGTTTATTTATGTTTAATGGTCTCCGCCATCATTTTCTACTTTTTCCCGAATGTTTTTATGATTAGTACCCATAACTGCTTTCAGGCGGAGATCCTTTTTTAACATAATTAGTTCCCTCTACCAATCACAGAATTTACCGAAATCATAAGATCAGAAATGGGTTGTATGAATTTCGAATTAAGAGCAGGTCGCATTTATTTGTGACCTGCTTTTTTGTCATAAAAAAATCCTGCTTTCTTGGACTGCCCCCAAAAAGTTAGACACTTTTTAGGGGCATTTTTTTATGTATAGAAAAGAAAAATTTAGCGTTGCTTTCAAATTAGAATGTATTAATCTTCACAAAAACTCTTATCGTTCGATTGA
>Ga0308157_10000832_pt1 | contig 82119 bp, 38 predicted proteins | sample PhyBR1_FD_201035 | JGI IMG/M metagenome (GOLD analysis project Ga0308157, IMG submission 201035) | Phyllosphere microbial communities from UC Gill Tract Community Farm, Albany, California, United States - DLSLB.R1 | ecosystem: Host-associated > Plants > Phyllosphere > Unclassified | place: USA...
CAAATGATCATTGCTGCAATAATAAGCCCCGCGATAAGTCCGTCATTCAAAATTCCCATTATAGTAAAATAGAGTAGTACGCCTACACCTGTTCCAACCAGCAGTATATTAAAATAACGCAGGATCTGTTTTAGATACCCGCCTTCTATTTCAGCATACACCCAAAGTGTGACAAATGTAAGAACCGAATAGATCAGAGGAAGGTATTCTGTAACGCCCTGGGTTGCGTTATGTCCCGCAACCCCCACTACCATTTGTGTGGCAAACATGAGAATAACAAATAGTAGGAGTGCGATCCTGTACAAAACAGAGTAAGCTTTCAACATATCCGAACGATTAATTAGCAATGGCAATTTAAGAATTCCCGCCAACGTTGATCATTATTTACTCAAAAAAACAGAGGCCGTCATACGACAGCCTCCGGATCACAAAAACAATAAAAATGTATCAAAACACCTTAAACTGGTATATGGGTGAAGCTGTTACATTGCCCGCTTCATCGGTAGTAACCACTTTCCAGTAATACGTCGCTCCCGATGCTACTGCTACGTTCGGCAGTGTTTCCGCGGTCACGGTGCCTTTTAATGTAGTTGGGTTGGCATTAGTATCGATGTATACTTTATAGTCGGCTATGTCATTATCCAGGTCGCTGCCGTCCCACTCTAGGGTGATGGCAGGGCCATGAACGGTCGAACTCATCACAGGAGATACCGCATCGGCCGGGAATGGCGCGTAATTTGTAACACCCGCACCCGCATTGTAAAATTTCCATACTGCGCTCTGCACAACTGAGTTGTTCGCCTTTTTGGAACTAACGTACCACGAATAAGGAACACCTTTTTCAAGGGTTACCTCATACGAGAGGTTCGTCCCCGCATTGTACTGCAGGCTGCTTTGGGTATTCAGGTTCTTTACATACAAAAAGTACGTTTGCGTATCAGGGGCGGCACCCCACTGGAAGGTGATCTTGCTTTGTGTAGGCGAAACTTCAGTACCCGTTGTGCACTCCGAGTTATTTTCAGGGAACGAAGGTGTGGCTGCCTGTGTGTTCGAATTACCCTCACCACCATCGCCATCGCTCGAACATCCGGCCAGTGCAAAAACCGACACTGCAAATGCTATCAGTAACTTTTTCATTCTTTTACGATTTTAATGTTATACGCCTGCGTGCCCGATATTACTTTCATCATGTACATTCCTGCCGCAAGGCTTCCTGTATCTATAGTGCATACTTTATCCTGCGTGGTGTAGCTTCCTGCCATTACCCTGCTGCCAAGTGTCGAGAACACTTCTACATACACCTTTTCGTTCTTCGCTTCGGGTATCATCACGTGAAGGTCGTTTCCACTCACAGGGTTAGGATATACGCGCAGGCTACCATCCATCATAATGGTTTTCCTGTATATGCCCTGGCACTCTTTGTCGGTTTTTACCTCAATAGTATTCTCACCGCCTTTAAGGTCGAGTGTTATGGCGTTCGCCGAAGTTTCAAACACCTCACCGTTCAGGTTGATGGTATAGTGGCTTCCACCTTCAAGGTCAAGCTGTACGGTATAATTCTCTGCCGCTACCCTTTGCAATACTGCAAGGTCCTGTGGCTCGCTAACCACAATGTCAAAGCACTGGCTGTAGGCAGGGGCTTCGGGCAGGGTAAAGCAAAGCCTGTACTCACCTGCCGCAAGGTTGCTGAATGATGTGGTAGTAGTAAAATTAGCCGTTTGGCCCGATGTGCCTGTTAGCGTAGCCACATAGTTATGGTTGGCGGCAGCCGTTACGGCTATACTTCCGTTGTTGGATGAGCGGCAGCTTTCACCGGTCGTACGGATCGCAAAGTTGTTCCCGGGAAGAGTGAACAGCGTACACCCGTTAAAGTCTACCACAGCACCGGCAGGAGTATTCGGGCAAAGGTCGGCACTGTCGGGCACACCGTCGTTATCAGAGTCCGGCGCCTGGAATGAGAAACGTACCCAGTTCAGGTTAAAGCCGGGAGATGTAACCACCAGCCTCATAAAGTAACGGCCCGCGGGAAGCACGGCATCGGCAGCAAGCGTTTGCCATGTTTGCCATCCACCGGTTGCAGGAAGGCTTACAGTGTGTATGTCCTGCGTAGTTTCATTAATAAGCTGTAATTTGATGCCTCCGGTCTGGCTTTCGCCCGAACGGCGGTACTCGATCCTGTAATTGCCTGTTTGGCTGATATTCACCAAATATTCAAGGTAGTCACCGGCATCAGTGTAGCCAATGTTCTGGCCGCCACCTGCGTCATTTGTGTTTTCCAGCTCAAGGCCGTTGTTGGCATAAAAGCTTTCTGCCTGTATAGTGCCCGATATCTGCTGGATGTTGCCCACCCTGTTGCTCACGGCCCTGTCGGCAAAAGCAGCCTGCACGGTAGCATCGGCAGCAATTATGTTCGTCCCTGCATATGTAAGCGTCACAACGTCCGAAGGGTTGATTGCAACAGCAGGTGTCATAACAAAACTGTTAGCAGCCGTACCCATGGCCATGCTGTTTACCGTAACCGCTGTACCGTTCACCTTTAGCGTAAGCGTGCTTGCCAAAAGGTCGATACCTGCCTGCAATGGTTTGTTGAAAACCACATTTACCTTATCGCCCAGCACATTTGTTGCCGCATCGACAACTTTAAAAGCTGCCTGCGCAGATGCCCTTGGGTTTTTGAATTCGATATAATTAAGGTTAAAAGAACCGGCATCGAAATAAACCTTTACCTTGTTCTCTCCTGCCTGAAGCAGCACATCGGTAAGCGTTATGGCCGACCATGTGGTATAAGACCCCGTTGATGGGAGGTTAATCCTTTCTGAGATCCTTCCATTCGCATCTTCAAGGTGGATGGACCCGCCCATGCCCGCATAACGGATATCAATATCATAAGCTGTCTGGTTTTGCTGCGTAAGCGTATACAAGAGCCATTCGCCTGATACAATATGGCTCACATGGAAGCCGTTGCCCGTATCGTTCGACTCCTGTATGTCCACACCATCGTTACGCATCGCCCATCCGTTGTTCCATGCCTGGAAGGTACCGGTATCGGTCCTGTAATTGGCAATATCGGTATCATAGTAGGCATGCAGGTGCGGCCCTAGGTCATATTCGGTAGCATACACCCTGCCCGGCAGGTTGTGTGTTTTGTATTTGATGGTTTCTGTAGTCTGCACCTGGCGGAACATCGCATCTATCACGTCCGGTTTGGTCGTAACGTTCTGCATTTTGTAGTTCTCGGCCATTTGCATCAATGCATTAAAGGCAAAAGTCTCCGAAGGCTGCGTACCACCATTGGCCCAGTAATCCAACAACTGCTGGTATTGGGGCGTTTTTTCCACAGCGGCAGGTCCGGCAATGCTGCCGATCTTTTTGAGCGGCCACCATGCCCAGCCGATATTAAGCGACTCTGACAAGGAAATGGCATCCCTGAACCACACGTTAGAGTTCTCGCCACTTTCGCCCAGCCAGAGCGGAACGTTATGCTGTGTCCTCAGATTAAGCAAGCCCTGTATGGCACCGGCATTATTGGCATTCCAGTATTTATGCCAGCTTAGTGCCATATTGTTGTCCCAAAGCGGGAACATTCCGTTATAGTTATTCCCCCAGCAGTTACCGCCCAATATGATCATGTGGTTGGTATCTACCGCGCGGATGGCGTTCGTAATGGCAACATACAATGACCGTAACGGCGCATTGGAGTTCTCATCGCAACCGTTCTGGTTGGTGCCTGTAAAGGCCCAGTTGGGTTCGTTTATCAGGTCGTAACCGCCTATCCATGGCTCATTCTTGTACCTGTCTGCCAGGCGGGCCCACAGCGCGATCAGCTTTTGCTTGTTGGCCTCGCTCTCCCATAGTGATGGCTTGGCAGGGTTGTAGTCGCTAATATTCGCATCCTTGCCCTGTCCGCCGGGTGTGGCATGCATGTCGAGGATAAGGTACATTTCATTTTCGGCACACCATTGCAAAAGTTGGTCGGTCCTTTGGAAACCTTCATCCAGCCATGTATTTTGTCCTGCAACGGGTTCCTGCTCGATCGGAAGGGTATACAGGTTATAGTGCATCGGCAGACGAACGGAGTTAAAGCCCCATGCCTTCAGGGAATCGATATCCCTTTTGGTAATGCTGTTATTGCGATATGCCTGGTAAAATGTTTCGGTATTCGCTTCGCCTATCAGCTGCTTTATCTTATCGCGTATCTGCCACTGGGTGCCCGCAAAGGCATCTGTTTGCAGCATGTAGCCTTCCTGCACCATCCACCCGCCAAGTCCCATACCGCGAAGGAGTACGTTGTTACCGTTTCCGTCTACAATGTTCTGTCCGCTTTGGTGCAGGTATCCCTGCCCAAAAGCCGAATACGACAGCGCCAATAAAATAATGTAATATATTTTTTTCATTGGAATGGATCAATAAATTAATGTTTGTATGGCGTGCGGCGGTATTTCGGCCACAGCCTTTGTTGTTCCTATGATCAGGTTGTAGGTGATCTTCTCTTCGCTGCTGTTCATTACAACAGTCACCATCTTACCATTGGCATTAATGAACGATGTGCTCTGCAGCTGGCTCCTGCTTGCGGCAGTGCTTACCCTTTTTGCATCGGGCTGTACAAATTTCGAGAAGTGGCCTATGTAGTAGTACGATGGAGTGTAAATGATCTCTCCCGTTCTTGTGTCAACGTGTACCGGCGCAAAGCAAAAATTGCCCACGTGGTTCGGTCCGCCTTTTTCATCAAGAAGGATGTTCCAGTCGGTCCATCCGGCCATGCCGTTGTTAAAGTCGTTTATCATCTGTTCGCCATAGCGCTCACCGTTTGGCCAGTGCTGGTAGCGTGAAGCGTCAAATTTCTCCACGCAGCCTTCGGTAAACATCAGGTGCTTGTCCGGATAGGCTTCGTTCACTTTTTGCAGGTTTTGGAACATTGGCTTGCCGCCGGCCCATGTTTCGTACCAATGGAAACCCATGCCCCACGCATATTTAGATGCCTCGGGGTCGCCAAATATCACATTCGCCCTTTGCACCATCAGGTCGCGGTTGTGGTCCCAAACAATTATCTTTTTATCGCCAAGTTCTTTCCTAATGGTCGGTCCAAGGTAGTTTTTAAGGAAGTCGCGCTCCTCTTCGGCTGTGTAAATGCAGGATTCCCATGTTTGGGTGGCCATAGGCTCATTCTGTACAGAAAGTCCCCAAACCGGCATTCCTTCTTTCTCATAGGCCTTTATGAATTTCACATAATAGTCGGCCCAAGTCTGGTAGTGTTCAGGAAGTAGCTTGCCGCCCCTGAGCATATTTTTATTATCCTTCATAAATGCGGGCGGGCTCCAGGGGCTTACATAAAATGTAATTTTGTTCGAAGCTGCTTTCATAGCCTGCTTTATGAGGGGTATGCGGTATTTTTTATCGTGATCGATACTGAATGACCTAAGGCTTTTGTCACCCTCTTTTATGTAGGTATAACTGCCACTGCTAAAGTCGCTGCTGTGTATCGTTGTCCTTATGATCGAGTAGCCTATCCCTTCGTTGCTGAAGTAGGCATTTAAAAATTCTTTTTGTTTTGCAGGCGTAAGCTTTGCAAATACTTCGGCACTTGCATCGGTGATCGCACCGCCAATACCTAAGATCGTCTGGAACGTTTTTGCCGGCTCTACAAATACCGAGAACTCGGTTTCCAAAGGCTGTTTGCTATCTGTAAACAAAACTTCGCCCGTTTTGGCAAGCCTCAGCTCCGTATCCATTGCCGTGGTATATACCGTAGCCTTAGTGCCTATGGCAGGAATGCCGCCTGTATTTTTTTGCTGTTGGGCAAAACCGTGCAGGGACATCAGCGCGAGGGCGATGCCTAAAAATTTATTCTTCATTGGTTTTCTGGAATTTCGCAGCCGCGGAACTACTTCCCAACCACTGCAATTAAAAGAGGTATCTTAAAAAAATAGCCTGCTTTCTTGCAACAAGATCACAGGCTATTTGTAACTAACCCAAAACTTTTTAATTCATTCTCCTCATTTCAACATTGTCAACGCTAACGCCGGCAATGCCATTATTAGAACCAGTACCTGCTTTTACCACAAGATACATTGTTCCTGCCTGTGTAACAGTAACGGTATTACCGCTGCCCTGGCAGCTGATAGTGGCAAGCATACCGTCAAATGGAGCAATGCCACATCCTGCCCATGTATTAAGGCCGATAAGTGTAAGCGGGTCGCTGCCGTAATCAGAACCGTTCACCGGCTGATTGGCTCCCAAAAATACCTGGAACCACATTTGGTCATTACCACCCGGGCCTGACACATGCATGTTGATCTTGTAAGTACCCGGAGTAACATCTACCGCCTGGTAGATACCCTGGCCTGTCCATACGTTGGCTACACCACCGCTTGCCGTAGCTTTGCCGTTGGCAAAACTCCATGTAACGGTCTCTGTACCGCTGGTGTTAAATACACCCCAGTTAGCCGCGCCATCATCAAATTTTCCGTTGAGGATAAGGTTACCCGCAACTGGATCTGGTGTAGTAACTGTGATGGTTTGTGTCGATGAGTTACTCATGCCTCCGTTTCCGTACACGGTATGTGTAACGGTATACGTACCTGCATCCGGAAGGAACAGCTCTTCAGCGCTATCACCTTTAAACTCGCCTGTACCGGTATTCCAGCGGTGTACCAACTGACCCGCTCCTGTTACACCCTCAAGCTTGTAACGGTTGCCCGATGCATCGGTCGGGGTAACTGTAAAGGTCGCATCAACATTCTCGTTAAACAGCGCATTACCTCCCGAAACTTCTTCAGGCTGGCATCCTGTCAGGAAGCCCATCGCTGCTACTGCCGCCGCAAAGCAGCTGTTTCTTAAAATTATATTCAGTTTCATAAATTGTCTTTAATATTAATAGTTTGGATCCTGCTGTATTTGTGTGTTCTCAGTCTCACGGATAGGTATTGGCCAAAATTCGTGCTTGCCGGCTATGAAGTTGCGTGAAGCAAGTACCGAAGCTGCCCTTCCTGTACGTACAAGGTCCCTCCAGCGGTGGCCTTCGCCTGCCAGTTCCAACCTGCGTTCTTTCCAGATGTTCTCAAGCGATACAGGTACCGGGGCAAGACCTACCCTATCACGTACCGCGTCAAGCAATGCCTGTGCCCTTGCTCCTGTTCCGCCCAAAGCTTCCGCTTCAAGAAGGTACGTATCTGCAAGACGGATCGTATACGTATTCTGCCTGTAGTTCAGCACCACATCGCCACCGCCCGGTGTAAGGTCGGCATGCGTTGGCATGAACTTCTTAAGGAAATAGCCCGTGTCCATGTAGCCCGGCACATATGATGCCTGACCATTGGCAACAAGCTCATTCATGTCAAGGATCGTAGCATCAAAACGTGGGTCGCCCATTAGCGCGTTGGCCAGGTCAACAGTCACTGTATTAAAGCTCCAGCCTGTTTCATATAACGGCGCACCAGATGAGCTGTATCCACGCGGGCCTACCATTACATTAAGCGTGTTGCCTTCGTCAGATCCCGATCCCCAGTTACCCCAACCGGCATTACTTTGGTAAGTATGTGTGGCCTCAAGTATCGACTCCGTATTGAATTTGTTATCAATGATCCAAAGATCATTAAAGTTATCTAACAGCTTGTAGCCATACTGGCTTGTACCGCCAGGAGTACCGTTCACTTCGGCAAACTGTGCTGCGGCTTCGGCATTTTTGTTTTGGTAAAGGTAAACCTTACCCAATATCGCCTGTCCTGCACCTTTGCTAAGGCGGCCTGCTTCGGTAGTAATGTCAAGCATTGGCGGCAGGTTCGGTATGGCATCCAAAAGATCGGCCTCGATTTGGGCATATACATCTTCACGCGGCGCCTGTGGGTAATTGTAGTATTGATCTACCGCCAGCGTTGACGTGATCAGCGGTATGTTCCTGAATTGCGTGATCAGCTGGAAATAGTAGTAGGCGCGCAATGCTTTTGCCTCAGCGGCAAACCTTGTTTTCTTTGCTTCATCCATGCTAACGTTCGGCAGTTTTTCCAAAAGCACGTTGGCCCTGAAAACACCTTGATAATAATCACTCCAAAAGCTTCTCGGCAACTTTGACGCGTCGATACTATAATTTGAGAATGACTGGATACCTGCACCGTCCGACTCATTACCACCACCTGCGTAATGGTCGTCAGAGCCTGCGTTGAGCATGGCGATCATGTTCTCAAAACCGCCCGATTCTTTTTTCATGATATCATAAACCGCAACAAGTGCAGAATATGCCTGCTCTTCGTTTTGATAATAATTATCTTCAGATACCTGTCCTTTAAATTCTGTCGATAAAAAGTCGTCACTGCACGAAACTGTGGTGAAAACCCCGGCCATTACCAGTACCGTCCATTTTAGATTTTTAAATTTCATTTTCAATTTTTTTAAAGTTGTAGATTACATCCTAACATCAATGACCTCGCTTGCGGATAGTAGCCACGGTCAATCCCCATAACATCACCCCCTATTTCAGGGTCAAATCCGGTATATTTAGTGAAGGTAAACAAGTTTTCGGCGGTAACATAAAGCCTGGCTTTAGTAAGTGTCTTGCCAATAATGCTTTCAGGAAGGGAATATCCAAGAGATATCACTTTGATCCTGAAGTAATCACCATCCTGAAGGTGGAAGGTAGAAGGCCTTGAGAAGTTACCATTGGTATCTGTAGTAGTAAGCCTTGGGTAGCTGTTCGAAGTTCCTTCTCCAGTCCAACGGTTCAGCGCGTTGGTCTGCCAGTTGGCATTGATCATATCAAGCCTGCGTACACCCTGGTAGATCTGGTTACCGGCAACACCCTGGCCAAACATCATAAGGTCAAATCCTTTGTATTCAAGGTTTATCGTTAAGCCGTAAGTAATGTCCGGAAGTGGGTTACCTATGTAGGTCCTGTCCTTTTCAGTGATCACACCGTCACCGTCAAGGTCTTTGTAGCGAAAGTCACCCGGCATTACTGTAATGTCTGCAGGAACTGCTGCAGCATCGATCTCGGCCTGGTTCTGGAAAATACCATCGGTCACAAAACCATAGAACGCGTTGAATGACCCGCCCACTTCGCTACGTGTTAGCGGATATAGGGATGATTGTATACCCGGGCCTGAATTAAATTTCCTATCCTGGCCTACGTTAGTAACTTCATTTTTAAGAGTCGAAAGGTTACCGTTTACAGAGATGTTAAGGTCGCCCACTTTTTTGCGGTAGCCCAGCTCAAATTCCCAGCCGGTATTTTTCATTTCCCCTACGTTTCCATAAGGTGCATTACTTGCCCCTACATACCCCGGGATCTCTACGTTTTGGAGTATTCCTGTGGTTTTCTTCTTATACCATTCAACGGTAAGGGTAAAGTCTTTAGCTAACAAAGCATCCAAACCAATGTTGGTCTGTGTAGTTTCTTCCCAGGCAAGGTCGCGGTTTGAAGGCCTTACCTGCGCATTACCAATAGCTACAGCACCACCATTACCTATCGTGTAGTTGTAACCGCCTCCAATGAGTGAAAGGAAACCGTTCTGCCCGATGTTATCATTACCGGTTATACCATAACCTCCCCTGAATTTAAGCATGTTCACGATATCATTGGTCTTCCAGAAGTCTTCTTTACTCGGAACCCATCCCACAGATACCGAAGGGAACGTACCATACAGATTATTGGATCCGAATTTTGAAGAGCCATCACGGCGAATTATACCTGTAAACAGATACTTCTCCTTATAGTCATAATTTACCCTTGCGAACAAAGAAGAAAGCGTGTTCTTTTGATTGGTATATGCAGAACCCTGTATATCATCAGGAATAGTTGACCATGCAAATGAAGCATCCCTCCAGTCGTTCGTAGGCTGGTTGTAATAAGTTGTAGTAGTACCACTACCAATGTTATCTACATATGCACCCTGGCCTAAAAGTACTGTAAAATTGTGCTCTGCGATAAGTTTTGAATACGAGATAGTATTTTCGAACAGATACCTCATGTTTTTATTAGTACTCCTGAAAAGGTTGTTCCTTGAAGTATTGCTGTTAGGACCCAGGTACGATTGCGGAGTAAAGCTTTCAGAACCCCAGAACGACATTTTACCACCTATCGTTGTCCTGAATTTCAAGCCTTCTATCGGGGTGATCTCTGCATAGGCATTTCCGATAAAATCATCAGACCAGTCGTAATTGCCCTGGCGTGTTGCAATGTATGCCAATGGGTTGGTCATTTCCTGCTGTACAGCGTTAGAGATACCATAGTAGTTACCGTTCGCATCTTTTAGCGCATACTGTTGTGCGTAATCCGATGGATTTGGCCTCGTAGAAGGATCGGTCACGATAGCTGGTGTAGTGGGGTCAAGGTTAATGGCCGAAGCAAGAGGTCCACCATACTCACCATTTGTATTTCCTACCGGTAGCGCTTTTATTTTTGCATAAGCAAATGTCTGCCCAACCTTTAACCAGCTATTCACTTTGTGATCAGAGTTCAATCTTAGGTTTTTACGAATGTATTGTGAAATGTCGCTGGTTACGATACCTTCCTGATCTGTAAGTCCGAAAGACATGAAGAATGTTGACTTGTCGTTACCGCCGCTAACACTAAGTTCGTGCTGTGAACGCGCAGCATGGTCATTGAACACTACATCCTGCCAATCGGTACCCCTGCCAAGTTCAGAAGCATTTGGATAAGGAAGTACAGGAGTGCTTCCCGTGAATCCGTTGATGTACTGCTCATTCCTAAGGGCTGCATACTGCCTTGCATTTAGCAGGTCAAGCTTCCGAGACGGTGCCGAAAATCCTGTAAAGCCATTATAATTAACGGATATTTTTCCTGCTTTACCCCTTTTTGTAGTAATGAGGATAACACCAGCCGCAGCCCTTGTACCATAGATCGCAGATGATGCCGCGTCCTTAAGTACATCTATCGACTCGATGTCTGCCTGGTTAAGGTAACCTAAGCCTCCACCATCGATAATAACACCGTCAACTACCCATAAAGGCTCATTGGCACCATTACCGTTGAATGAAGTAATACCCCTTACACGAACGGTAGCCGAAGATCCTGGCTGGCCGGCGTTGGCAAAAATAGTCACACCCGAGGTACGTCCCTGAAGCGACTGCTCAACCCTGGTAAGCGGCAGGTTCTCAAGCTGCTCTGCCTTAACCGATGAGATCGCTCCCGTCACAACGCTTTTCTTTTGTGTACCGTAACCTACCACAACGACCTCCTCAAGCTCTTCAGAGCCCGGAGACATGGATACGTTGATAGTACTTTGCCCATTCACAGGGATCTCCTGTAATGTATAGCCAATGTAGCTGATCACCAGCGTAGCATTCGGCCCTACATTGATTTGGTAATTACCATCGATGTCAGACATGGTGCCTGACGCCTGGTTACCTTTTTCATAAACGGATGCTCCGGGTACGGGCATTCCGTTCTCATCTGTCACCTTACCGGAAACAGTTGTGTCCTGCGCCCACGCGCTGAGGGTGCACAACAAACAGATAAAATAAAAAAATCGTAATTTTAATAATTTCATACTCGTTAAAATTTGGGTGGGTTAATTGTTGATTACACGCAATATTACTGAAAAAATTATTGTTTTAGCAACCAATTTTCTTTACAAAAACCCATCAAAAGAAATATAAAACTATATTAAAACACATCATATATTTTTTAATATTTTGATTATCAAGTATATAATTTGAATAAATTATGTTGGCGTATTGTTAACATATCTAGAAAAAACCCTACAAACCATCATTTTAGCTACATCGTGATAGTTAGCCACTAATAATTCAACATTTAACAAATTAATGCTAAAAATGTATTGTTGTATAGGTGAAAAATTATCATTTTAATAATATTGACCCATGCAATAATTCTGAAATATATACGTTGCAAACGCATTTTATGGATGTAAAATATTATATAAAATTACATTTTTGTAAGAATTTTATTTATTTCAAATAGCAATTTAGTCAGGCAAAATCGAATTACATCGTAATAGTAGATGTACTAAGCTGAATAAAGCGTAAGACTTTGATATAAAAAAATAAGCATTACTTTTATAAAAATTATGCACGGTCGATGTCCTTTAATAAAATCATAGCCAGATCCTTTTCACTTGTAGTAACTGACAGGAGTTACATCCAAAAGTTTTTTTTGGTCACACTCCTTTTTTCATTTTGCCTGTGTAGTGCTCAGGTAAAGCACATCGGGCTGCCAAAGATCATCAACTATAAAAAATCCGATTACAGTGGCGGTGCACAGAACTGGGACATAGCCCAGGATAAAAAAGGCAACCTTTATTTCGCCAATACCGCCGGGCTGCTTCAGTTCAACGGAACATCCTGGAGCCGCACACCCATTCCCAACAACACCATACGTTCAATGAAGATCGACGGATCCGGAAGGATATATGTAGGAGGTAATAATGAATTCGGGTTTTACGACACAGATGCCAAGGGAAAGCTTACCTACCATTCAATCTCACGGAAACTGAGCAACAATACCAAAAAATTCATGGATTTTGTTTGGCGAATACACATATATAAGGATGCCGTATTTTTCCAAACCTTTAACCGGGCCTATATTTATAAGAATGAAAAACTTACTATACTCGAGGCACCAAACCGTTTCCAGTTCTCTTTTGTCGTAGGCAATAAATTATATTTTCAGGACATCACATCGGGCCTTATGGAATACCGCAATGGCGATCTGGCCGCACTGCCAGGCACCCAAGTGTTCAACAATACAGAAATATGGGGCATGCTACGGCTGGCAGATGACAGGCTGCTGGTCATAACGATGGACAGAGGTATTTTTGTATACGAGAATAACACCGTAAAACCCTGGACCAGTGAAGCCAATACTTTTGCACTAAAGAACAACTCGCTTGGCGGAAAACTCCTTGATGACAAATTCATCGTTATAAACTCAGTATTGGACGGTGTGATCATCTGCGACATGGAAGGTAAGATCGTTCAGCACATCAACAACAAAAAAGGCCTGCAAAACAACACCGCCCTGTCATCATTCGTAGATGCCAGTAATAACTTGTGGCTCGGGCTGGATAACGGCATCGCATTCATCAACCAAAATTCTCCATTTACCTTTCTGGGGTCAAGCTATGACCTGAGTACGGTATATTCATCAACGCTTTTCCAAAACAATTTGTATGTAGCTACCAACCAAGGGGTTTTTTACCATGACTGGACCAAGGTGTTCAAGGAAGAGTCCTTTCGGTTCGTACCCGGCACAACAGGCCAGGCATGGAACCTGCAGGAAATAGACGGTGAGCTATTCTGCCTGCATAACCGTGGTATTTTTACCATAAGCAATGGGCAGGCCGGAAAATTCATTGATGAGCGGGGCTATCTGGGCCTTAAAAAAATGCCTGGTATGCCCGGATACCTCATTGGGGCCAACTACCACGGTTTTGCCATTTTTGAGAAAACACCTTCCGGCTGGAAGTTCAGGAACCAGATCGAGGGGATCAATATGTCGGATGCCAAGTTCACTACCGACGGTAAGAACATCTGGCTCATACGCGATGGCATAGCCTATCAAATGAAGCTTGCCAGTGATCTCAAACGCTTCAGTGTAATTGTGACCCACGACAATCTGGGCAAGGAACTGAAGGGCATTACCAGCGTACAACAGATCAACAACACCGTATATTTCCAGACCGATAACCGTTTCTTTAAATATTCGCAAACCGGCGATACTTTTGTAGAGGATAAGAGGATGACGGAACTCTTTAAAAGCCTCCCGAAGATCCGCAATTGCTTTGAGGACAAAATAGGCAACATCTGTTATTTCTATGGTGACTCATCCATGGGCATGCTCATAAAGCAACCGGATGGCAGCTACAAGAACGTACAGTCCCCTTTTGCGACCCTTACAGGCGATCTGGTATTTTACTTCGAATCGATCAATGCCATTGACAACTCCAATATTTTCATCGGGCTTACCGAAGGGCTCGCGCATTACGACCCACAACTGCAATACATCAGCACCACCAAGCCAAAAGCCTTCATAAGGAGCTTCTCCTTTCCCGGCGACACCCTTACCACGGGCAATATGGACCGCATCGGCGAAATGTCCATCCCCTATAATTCAAATAATGTCAAGTTCACATTCTCCTCGCCCACTTATGATAGCCCGGAGAACATAAAATTCGCTTACAAGCTGAAAGGCTTTGACGAAAAATGGAGCGGCTGGACCACCGTTCCGGTAAAAGAATATACCAACCTTCGCGAAGGTGACTATGAAATGCTGGTAAAAGTTATCAACAGCTATGGCGTGGAGTCGGATCCCGTTTCACTCGGCTTCACGGTTTCGCCTCCATTTTACCGGCATCCCCTTGCATATGCATCTTATGTGCTCATCATTGCTTTCGGTTTCTTTTATATCAGGAGGAACATGAGGGTCAAGATCCGCAAGAACAAATATTATGAGACCATGGAGCAGCGCAGGCTGTACCTGGAAAAAGAAACACGAATAAAAGAAGAGCAGTACGAACTTGAAAAAGAGATCGAAAGGCTTAAAAATGAACAGCTTCGCGTAAAGATCCTTACTAAGGACAAGGAACTGGTAAATAACTCGCTACAGGTAGTTAAAAAGAACAAGGTGCTCAATGACATAATTCATAAACTAAAGGACATCGACCCGGAAAGTATGGATGAAAGCTCTAAAGCGCGTTTCGGCAAGCTGCACAAGACCATCGCTAAAGAGATAAGCAGTGATAAAAGCTGGAACAACCTTGAAAAGCACATTCGCAACGTGCATTTCGACTTCCTGAAAAGGCTGAAGGAAAAATACCCGGCGATAACGCCACGCGAGATGGACCTTGCCACCTACCTGCTCATGAACATGTCTACCAAAGAGATCGCAGAGATCATGAACATATCCGACGGCGGTGTAGAACTTGCACGCTACAGGCTGCGTAAAAAGCTCGAACTTACCCGCAAGGACAACCTCACCGGCTTCCTGATGAGTATTTAAAACTTTTTAAGCACCGGGAGGTACCATTTGAACTTTACAGCCATTAGCCTGATGATAATGATGATAGCCGAAGACGCTGCATAAATGATATCGGTATTCAGGCCGGTCCGTTGCAAAGCAAAGAATACGATGCCGCCAAGGATGCACACGGTCGCATAAAAGGTCTCCTTACGGAAAAGGACCGGTATCTCATTACACAATATATCACGGATAACACCGCCAAAGCAGGCTGTCATGGTGCCCAATGCTATGCATATTACGGGATGCAGCCCTGCTAACAGCCCTTTTTCAATTCCGATCATGGTGAACACACCAAGTCCGATGGTATCAAATAATAATAGCGATACACGCAGACCCTCCAGGCGCCTCCAGAAAAGAGCCGACACCAAAAAGCCGAACAGGATCACATAAACATGAGTAAGGCTGAGCATCCATGCTACCGGAGTGCTTCCGATAAGAAGGTCCCGTAAGGTACCTCCTCCCACTGCAGTAACAAAAGCAATGGTAAGCACACCGAACAGGTCGAGTTTCTTATTTATCGCGGTAAGTGCCCCTGAGATGGCAAAAGCCAGTGTACCAATGATGTCGAGTGCGTAAAACATTTCAAGTAGGTCTGTGATGTTTTTTCAACATCTTTATTCTGTACAAAATTAGTCCAAATCATCCTGAAAGTAACATTGTCTTGCTGTTTCATCACAAAAAATAAAGCCCTGCGGAATCCGCAGGGCCTTCTACATCACATTAAAGGATCTTATAACTTCTTCAGCGCTTTAGCCTGATCTTTTGTCGCTTCGGTTATGCTTATAGCAAAACCACCGCCGGGCGCGCTTAGCTGTGCCAGTTTCGACTTGCTTGTAACGACCACTTTACGGATGGCATAGGCCTGTGGGTTACTTTTGTAATGCGCATCTTTAGCATCAGCATAAATGGTCGCAATGTAGGTTTTGCCCTTATCAAGGAAATCGAAGTTCACATTGGCAGTGCGCGGCGTTTCGCCGTTCACGTTGCCCACGAACCAGCTGCTTTTGCCTTTGGCTTTCCGTGCTACCGTAATGTACTGCCCCGGCTCTGCCTCAAGGTATTTGCTTTCATCCCAGTCGATCGCCACATCCTTTATGAACTGGAACGCGTCAAGGAACTTATTGTAGTGCTCTGGTACATCGGCCGCCATCTGCAACGGGCTGTACATGGTTACATACAATGCTAATTGGTTAGCAATTGTGCTGTTTACATGCGAATTGTTGTTCGGGTTCAGCTTGTTGATGTCCATTTCGAAGATACCCGGCGTATAGTCCATCGGGCCGCCAAGCAGGCGCATGAAAGGGATCAATGTCACGTGATTGGGCTTAGAGCCGCCAAATGCCTGGTATTCCGTTCCGCGTGCCGACTCATTACCTATAAGGTTCGGCCAGGTACGTGCGATACCCGTAGGGCGCACTGCCTCGTGGGCATTTACCATCACTTTATATTGGGCCGCTTTTTCGATAGCGTACTGGTAATGATTGATGATCCACTGGCTGTAATGGTTCTCGCCACGTGGCAGGATGTCGCCCACATAGCCGCTCTTTACAGCGTCATAACCGTTATCTTTCATGAACTTATATGCTTTGTCCATGTGGCGCTCGTAGTTGCGTACCGATGATGATGTCTCATGGTGCATGATCATCTTAACGCCTTTTGATCTGGCGTACTCATGAATACCTTTCACATCAAAGTCAGGGTAAGGCGTTACAAAATCGAATACATAGTCTTTCGAATTACCAAACCAGTCTTCCCAGCCCTGGTTCCACCCCTCTACCAGTACACCATCAAATCCATGCTCCGCCGCAAAGTCGATATACTTCTTCACATTGGCCGTATTGGCGCCGTGTTTGCCGCTTGGTTTGGCTTTACTATAATCAGTGATGCCCAATTGTACCGAAGGATATTCCTCTGTATAGGCCCACGAAGTTTTACCGGTGATCATCTCCCACCATACACCCACATACTTTACAGGCTTGATCCATGAGGTATCTTCGATCTTGCAGGGATCATTCAGGTTGTAGGTCATTTTCGAGGAAAGGATGTCGCGCGCGTCATCGCTGGCAATGATAGTCCTCCATGGCGATGTGCATGGCGCCTGCATATAACCTTTGTCGCCAATGGCATCGGGAGTAAGCCATGATTCGAATATCATGTTCTTATCATCCAGGTTCAGGTGCATGCATGCGTAGTTGATGAGCGCCGCCTCGTGCAGGTTAATATATAGTCCGTTATCGGTCTTCATCTGTAAAGAGGTCTGCACACCTGTAGATGCGAATCCTTTTTGCGAAAGATTGGCCGTCCTAGACTTTTCTGCGAGGCTGCGTATCTCCGACAACTTTGATGTAGTGTAATCATACTCCTGCGTATCATAATCGCCCGGTATCCAGAACGCCGTGTGGTTGCCCGCCATGGCAAACTGGGTGCGTTCTTCCTTTATCACAAAATATGCAAGGTTCTTCTGTTGCGGGAATTCATAACGGAAGCCCAGACCATCATTAAACAGTCGGAAACGCAAGATGATATGCCTCTCAGTACCCTTTTGGTTAAGGGTTATGGCAAGCTCGTTGTAGTGGTTGCGTATGGTTTTCTGTTCGCCCCATACCGGGGTCCACGTTTCGTCGAAGGTTGCGGTCTTAGTATCCGTAACGGTAAAATCGTCGAGCAGTGATCTTTTATCGTTCTTAATCTCAAGGCCCAGCTTACTGGTCTTTATTACGTCCTTGCCTTTATACACAAGGCTGTAGGTAGGCACACCGCCCGCCTGTAGGGCAAACTTCATTGTAAATGCTCCGTTGGGCGATCTGAGCTCCTGTGCGGCAACATTACCGAATACGGCCAGCATGAAACAGGCCAATGCAATAAGTTTCTTCATGTTCGTTGTTTATTTCAAACACAAATATAGGCTTTACATTCGCTTTTACGCCTTTGGGGAAATATAAACAACACCACTCCAACGTTGTAGTGATGGTTTCTGTTGAAAATTAATTTTTATATATTAGCAAAATATTCCAAACCCTGATGCAACAGCGACCTGAATGCGCCTATATGCTGGGCAAGCTGCGGGATGACCTGCCCAAGCACCTGAAATACCACACGCTGGGACACACGCTCGACGTATATAGCCGTGCTGAGGTGATCGCCCATCAGGAAGGCCTTACCGGACGGATTCTGGAATTACTGCTTGTTGCTGCCGTATATCATGATGCCGGCTATTTGTACCAAAGGGTCCAGCACGAGGACCGCTCCTGCGAAATTGCCCGCGAAGTGCTTCCGCATTATGGTTATCCTGCGGAAGATGTTGAAGAGATCTGCCGCATCATTATGGCAACGCAGCTTCCGCAAAACCCCAATTCGCTTGCGGAACAGATCATTTGCGATGCCGATCTGGACTATTTGGGCCGTGACGATTTTTTTACAACAGGTAAAGGGCTATATTACGAAATGCTGCACGAAGGCGTAGTAGCCAATGAAAAAGAATGGGATGCCATACAGGTGAAATTCCTGGAAGGACACCACTTTTTCACACCTACCAACATAGCATTGCGAAGCGAAAAAAAACAACAGAACCTCAACCGACTCAGAGCTAAAATACAAACATAAATGAAACCATTTTATTCTAAAAGCAACCTTGTCGACATTGCTTATGCCGTGGCCGGTATCCTTTTTTGCGGCTTTGCGCTCAAGGGCTTCCTTGTTCCCAACAAATTCTTTGATGGCGGGATAACGGGTATTTCCCTGCTGTTGCACGAATTGTACCATTGGAACATCGCCTATGTGATCATCGCGGCCAATGTACCATTTGTGATCATGGCAGCTTTCCAGGTAAACCGTTCCTTTGCCATCCGTACCATGACAGCCATTGTAGGCCTTGGCCTATGCCTGCTTTTTGTAGATTATCCTCAGGTAACTTCCGATAAGCTGCTGGTCTCGATATTCGGCGGGGTTTTCATGGGCATTGGCATCGGGCTGGCCATGCGTGGCGGCTACGCGCTCGATGGTGTTGAGATCCTTGCGCTTTATACGGGCAAACGCGTAAGCTTCACTACCAGCGAGATCATTTTGGGCATCAACATCATCATCTTCCTTGTGGCTGCGATCAAACTTGGCATGCCTACAGCACTGTATTCCATATTAACCTATTATACGGCTTCCAAGACCATCAACTTTGTGGTCGAGGGCCTTGAGGAATATACCGGTGTGACCATAATTTCCGGTGAAAGTGAAAAAATAAAAGAGGCTTTGGTAATGAGGTTAGGCCGGGGTATTACGATCTACAAAGGAGAACGAGGCTTTATGAAGGAGAGCTATGACATCAGCCAGGACTGCGACATCGTATTTACCGTAGTAACCCGCATGGAATTGCGAAGGCTCAACAACATGGTACATGAAATAGACCCGAAGGCATTTGTGTTCACCAATATCATCAAGGAAGCTGCGGGAGGCATTTTGAGCAGAAAGGCGAGGCATTAGAAGCCTCACCCCCAACCCCTCTCCAAAGGAAAGGGGGAGTCGTAAAACGACATTATTTTCATTACAAAACAGAAATAAAGCCCGAAAACTATATGTCTTCGGGCTTTATTTAACGTTTGTAATAGCCTAATCGATCACCTCATATGTCATAACCGGATTGGCTTTGTTTTTAAGCGTGAATTCGCCAACGGCAGCACAATTGAATGATTCCTTTGCCAGGTTGTACACCTGCTCCGTAATAAGTATCTGTCCCGGTTTTGCGGCCGATTGCAGGCGCTGCGCCAAGTTCACGGCATCGCCAATCACGGTATAATCGAGCCTTTTCAGCGACTCGGACCCTATATTGCCCGATACCATTTCGCCGGTATTCACACCAATGGATATAGCGGCTTTATACGCTTTATCCCCTGCCTGTATCTCTTCGCTGGCACCGATGGCATGGCGAATAGCAAGAGCCGCATCCATGGCACGGTCCAAATGGAAATCGCCTCGGAAAACCGCCATCACGGCATCCCCCATGAACTTGTCCACATGGCCGCCCTGGGCTATCACTTCCTTTACGATCTTATCGAACAGGCCATTGAGAAGCTTAACCACTTCGTTGGCGGGGATCTGTTCGGTAAGGGCTGTAAAGCCGCATACGTCCACAAAAAGCACCGTAGCTACAAGCGTTTCATTTTTCAGGAGGGTATTCTCAAACTCCTTATTGTTCATAAAGTTGAGCACATTCTCATCCACATACATCTTCAGGATATTGTTCTCTTTTATGGCCTTAATAGTTTGCTGGATCTGGCGCACGTGCTCTATGGTCTTTTCCATTGTTAGCTCGAGGTCTTCAAAGTCCACAGGCTTTACTACAAAGTCGAATGCCCCGCGGTTCATGGCCGCACGTATGTTTTGCAGGTCGCCGTATGCTGATACCACAACTGCCTTAACCGCAGGGTTGGCCTCAGGCAGGTGCGAGAGCAATGTAAGCCCGTCCATTACCGGCATGTTGATATCACTCAAAATAATATCAAGGTCGGGATGTTCCTTAACCCTGTCCAGTGCTTCCTGCCCGTTTTGGGCAAATACGAACTCGTATATGTTCTCCCTTATTTTCTTTCGGAATTTTTGTTTCACCAATACCTCAAGATCTGCCTCATCATCCACTACCAGTATCTTCGCCATTATATATCAAGGTGTTTAAGTTTATCTTTCAGCAGGTTAAAATCCAACGGCTTGGTCAGGAAGTCATTGGCGCCCCTTTCCATGGCCTGCTTGTGGTTTTCCTCGTCACCATATGCCGTTATCATCATTACGACAGGCGGCGGTGCGCTGTAATCGTGCCTTATTTTGCTAAGCAGCTCCAACCCGCTCATGCCCGGCATGTTGATGTCGGACAGTATCAATACTACTTCCGAATGATGCCCTTCCAGATACGCGAGTGCCTCTTCTCCCGATTGGGCAAAGTCAAAATCAAGCTCGTGTGTCTTTATCTCTTTGCGGAAACGCTGCTGAAAAAGTGGCTGTACATCTGCCTCGTCGTCAACTACCAGTATCTTCATAGCTATGGATTTTAAATGCTTATCTCAATTTCGCTAAAGTAGCAATTCTGTGGGAGTATAAAAATTCTTTAATGCCATTTATTATAAGTTCCCTACCGGTAATATAATAATGAATTCTGCGCCTTCACCTTCAACACTCTCAATGTCGATGGTGCCGCCATGGCCTTTAACCACAATATCATAACTCAGTGACAGGCCCAGCCCTGTACCTTCGCCCGTTGGCTTGGTGGTAAAGAATGGCTGTAGTATCTTGTCCTGTATCTCTTCGGGTATGCCGGTACCGTTGTCCTTTACCCGTATTTCTATTTCATTGCCTTTTTGCTGCGTGGTAACTGTGAGTACCGGCTTATATGCATCGCCTGAAGCCTGAAGCTGTGAACTCTTTTGCTGTGTCGCATAGAACGCATTGGTGAACAGGTTGAGCAGCACCCTTCCCAGATCCTGCGGAATTGTATTTACTTTCGGCAGGTCTTGGGCAAAATGTGTGATCAGTTCCGCGTTGAATGATTTGTCCTTTGCCCTCAGTCCATGGTAGGCCAGGCGTAAATATTCATCTGCCAATGCATTGATATCCGTTGGTTCCTTTTGTCCGGACGATGCGCGGCTGTGCTGGAGCATACCCTTTACGATAGAGTCGGCACGCCTGCCGTGGTGGTTTATCTTTTCGAGGTTTTGTGACACATCGCCGGCTATGGCAATGGCCTCGTCGGTATCGCCTTTTGCCAGTTCCTCCTTCAATTCGTCCAAAAGCTCAATACTCACCTCGCTAAAGTTATTTACAAAGTTCAGCGGGTTTTGTATCTCGTGGGCGATCCCGGCGGTAAGTTCACCAAGACTTGCCATTTTTTCCGATTGTATCAGCTGGTTCTGCGTCTGCTTCAGTTCCGCGAGCGAATGGGTCAGCTCGGCAGTACGTTCTTCCACCAATTGTTCCAGTTCCAGTTTTTGCTGGGCTATTAGCCTGTTGCGTTCTTCCTCACGTTCCAGTTTGGCACGGGCATTGGCATCCTGCAATGACTTAAAACGGGCGAACATACCCCAGGACAATACCAATATCGTCCACATGCCGCACGTGGTTATTACCCAATCGTATGATATGACCGAATTCACGATGGGGTCGATGATGGGGCTGAAAATGAACGGTAACGAAGCGATCACGAACAACCTCGCCTCTTTGTCTTTTTTACGGAGAAAGGAAATGATCATTATTATGGCTGCTACCAAAAAAACAATGGATGCCAGGCCGGCAATGCCTATCACTACGATGAGGAAGATAACCCATCGGTTGACAAGGCCCAAGTAAATAAGGGCACCGCTAAGCCCAATGTAGGCCGAAAAGTAGACCAGGAACTTATCCCATTTTGGAAAATGCACCGGAACCCTGAAAAAAAAGCGCACCGTATGCAGGAGCATGATGATGAACAGGGAGATAATAAATGTGAGGAAAAACGGGTACCCGTTTCGCCATTCGCTGAACGCCAGGTACGATATCGCATTCTCTGCAAGCAGGAAAGCCGACGCCGTAAGCATTAGCGAAAAAACCATATATACCCTTTCGCGGGTAACATAGTAAAAGAAAAGGTTGAAGATCACAGCAAAGATCATAAAGCCAAAAAAACCGAACGATATCACATCATCACTGGTGAAATTGGGACTTTCTTTATAATAGCGGTCAATAAGTTTTTGGTAATTGCCCAGCCTGGGCGATGGATTAGACCAAAAAGTAACATCCCCAAAATCGTGGTACACATTTATCTCCTCATTAGGGGCCAGTGTATAAGGTATCTCCGCAAGGCTTTTTAAACCATCGCGCTTGCTCCAAGGTACCATGTCGCCGTTTTGCATGTGCTTCCATTTACCCTTTTGTGCTATATAGATGTGCTCGTGCCGCCTGCTTGCCGAAAAAGTAATGGTTACCGGATATGATGCGGCATTTTTTATACGATACCTCGCCCACGAATGAAAATCGGTGCGCATGTCACTGTTTATACTCTCAGGGTTCTTAAACCAGCCCGAATATTTTGGGGTAAGCACTTTTTTAAATGACACTTCCTCTTCCCATGTATTCAGCTGCTGCCATTTTTCATCGGGAATATCTATGTAAACCGGTATAGTGTCAGTTACAGCGAACGGTTCCGGCCAGCCATCCTGCGCGAAAAGCGGGAGGCCGAACAGCAGTGACAGGATCAGTAAAATTTGTTTCATTTTTCAGTGTTTTACAGTGGAAGTGTGATGGTAAAGATACTAAAAACACCCTCCTCACTTTCAATATTTATGGTTCCGCCATGTCCCTTTACCACAATGTCATAGCTCATTGAGAGCCCTAGTCCTGTGCCTTCGCCTGTAGGCTTAGTGGTAAAGAACGGCTGTAATATCTTGTCCCTGATCGCATCGGGGATACCGCTGCCGTTATCTTTTACAATAATCTCGACTGAATTTCCAGAGTGTTTTGTCGTGACGGTGACAGTCGGGTCATACTGCGCTGCTCCTACCCCTTTGGACGTTTGGCCGGATCTCTTTTTCTCCTGAGTTGCATAAAAAGCGTTGGTGAACAAATTGAGCAATACCCGGCCCAGGTCCTGCGGAATGACATTGACTTTTGGGAGTGATCCATCAAATTCAGTGACCAGTTCAGCATTGAACGATTTGTCCTTTGCCCGCAGCCCATGGTAGGCCAAGCGCAAATATTCATCAGCCAAAGCATTAATATCCGTTGGCTCTTTTTGGCCCGATGATGTCCGGCTATGCTGCAACATCCCTTTTACGATGCCATCGGCGCGCTTACCGTGGTGGCTGATCTTTTCGAGGTTCTGCTTAATGTCAGTCGCTATGGCTTTTGCCTCTTCAATATCGCCCTTATCCAACTCCTCATCCATCTCGTCGAGCAGTTCGACGCTTACGTCACTAAAGTTATTCACGAAGTTGAGCGGATTTTGTATCTCATGGGCAATGCCGGCCGTGAGTTCACCAAGACTTGCCATTTTTTCGGATTGTATCAACTGGTTTTGCGTCTGCCTCAATTCGGCCAATGAGCGTGTAAGTTCTGCCGTGCGTTCGGCTACCTGGTGTTCGAGCATTTCATTCTGCCTTGCAATAAGCTCGTTCCGCTCCTGCTCCTTTTCTATTGCCTGGCGGGCATTTTCCTCCTGCAAATGCTTGTAGCGCTGGAATAGCGACCACGACAGCACCAGTACTGCCCAAATGATCGCGCCGTCAATAAGGCCTGCGGAAGTAGCAATTCCCGTAAGCATCAGTACAAAGGTTATGAGGAATGGTACCATTGCCAAAGCCATCATTACAGCAACACGCCTTTTTTTAACAAGTCCTATACCTAAAAGTATCACTATACCCAGCAGTATGGAGAAGCGTAGTATTTTTATGATGATGAATACCGTTTCTGAGGTGCTCCTGTCAATAAAAATACGCCATGTGCTGGCGGTAAAGAACGCGAACGTAAGAAAAAGGATGATGCGGTGCCCCACCGGATGGTATTTTGAGGCTTGCAGGAACATTAGCGCCACGACCGTAAACAGGCAAAATGCCAACGTAGTACCAATGAAGACATCTATAAGCATGAAGTCCGGCATTTCCCTGAAAAAATGATCGACCAAAGCACCTGAAAAAACATCGAGCGCCACAACGATCAAAAGCAGTCCGTAGGCCAGGTACACCCTTTCGCGCGCCACATAAAAAAAGAACAGGTTAAAGAGCGCCGCAAAAAGGAAAAACCCAAAAAAGGCCGACGAGCCAATGATGATGCCCATATATCCCAAATTCTCAAAATAGGCTTCGCGCTGAACGTTCTTCTCAATTCCAACGCTTACATTAATTATCGTTTTCTGGATATTATCCACATTCCTTTCGTATACCGTGATAGCCGAGTTGGCCGGAATGGTGTATCCGATGTGCTTTATTTTTTTGTAACCGTCGCGCGCGCTGTACGGGACTTCCCTCCCCGTGGTAAAATGGCTCCACCTGCCGGCATCCTCAATGTGCACATCGGCATGACCTACATTTTCGGGTATGGTGATGCCAAGTGGTCTGCCTGTGGCATTTTTAATGCTGTAGCGCATCCAGAAAGCATGCCGCGGCAATATCTCGACCTGCGAACTATCGGTAAGCGTTTGGAACATGGCGCTGTTCCCGGGGCGCATCACATCCTCTAATGACAATCCTGTCCCCTTCTCTTCAAGATACTGCAGCCTGCTTTTTGGGAAAGGCATTCCCACCGCGGTATCTGACGCGATCTCAAAAGCAGGTGGCATTTTATCCTGCGAATAGCCGCACAGGGCAACGAACAAAAGGATGATATGTAAATACTTTTTCATATTATGCTAACGGAAGGCTGATCGTAAACTCCGAACCTTCACCCTCATTACTGTTAATTGCAATACTGCCTCCGTGGCCTTTTACTACAATATCATAGCTTAGCGAAAGTCCAAGGCCGGTGCCTTCACCTGTAGGCTTTGTAGTAAAGAACGGCTGCAATATCTTATCTTTAATGGCATCAGGGATGCCGGTACCGTTATCTTTCACAATGATCTCGACTGAATTACCTGCCTGCCTTGTCGTGACTGTGATCATTGGCTTATAATGCGCAGTTCCTCCACCTTCGTGGGCTGGGTGGTTTTTCTTTTTTTCCTGCGTAGCATAGAACGCATTGGTAAATAAATTCAGCAATACACGCCCAACATCCTGCGGTATCATTTTCACCTTCGGGAGGGTTGTATCAAAATGGGTAATCAGCTCGGCATTGAAGGATTTATCCTTTGCCCTCAATCCGTGATAGGCCAGGCGGAGGTATTCATCTGCCAGCGCGTTAATATCGGCAGCCTCCTTTTGGCCCGATGAGGCGCGGCTGTGCTGCAGCATTCCCTTTACGATACCATCGGCGCGCTTGCCGTGGTGGTTTATCTTTTCGAGGTTTTGCTTAATGTCAGATGCTATCGCCTTTGCCTCTTCAATATCGCCTTTATCCAGCTCTTCATCCATTTCGTCCAGCAACTCGACACTTACCTCGCTAAAATTATTTACAAAGTTCAGTGGGTTTTGTATCTCGTGGGCAATGCCGGCGGTAAGTTCACCAAGGCTTGCCATTTTTTCCGATTGTACCAGTTGGTTCTGCGTGGTCTTCAGGCTTTCCAGTGATGCATTCAATTCTTCGGTACGAAGCGCTACTTTCTCTTCAAGTTCCCTGTTCTTTTTCTTTAAGGTCCTCGAACGATATACTATATAGCCACGTAAAGCAGCCGCGAATACCAGGACATATACCAGGTATGCCCACCAGGTCCTCCACCATGGCGGCAATATGGTCACGCTAATACTGCTGCCTTTTTCGTCCCACACCCCATCGGCATTAGCGCTTTTTACCTTAAAGGTATACGTGCCGGGCGACAGGTTGGTATAGGTAGCGGAACGTTGTGTTCCAGCCTCCACCCAATTATCGTCATAGCCTTCCAGCTTATAGCGGTACTTGTTCAGCGTGGGATTGTCGTAATGAAGCCCTACATAGTTAAAGGTGACCCTGTTCTCGTCATGCTCCAGCTTAGGTTTTTCGTTACCTGCAACGAAAAGTGTTTTTTCGGTGCGATTTTCACCCGGCCAGGAGACCGACTGTATGTGGGTCGCCGGGGGCACAGGGTTTGGCTTTATAGCTGAGGGGTCAAATAATACCAGCCCGCGCTTGCTTACCATGAGGAAGTGGCCGTTGGCATCTTTTAGCGGTGGGCGGATAAACTGGCTCTCCGGCAGCCCGTTCGCTTTGGTTATCTGGTAAAATTTATTGGTAGCAAGGTTAAAACGCGTAAGCCCCCTTTCTGATGCTATCCATAAATTGCCTTCACTGTCGTCAATTATCCCCTGTACGTTATTAGCCAATAGCCCGTCCTCCTGTCGGTAAGCTTTTATCCTGCCTGTTTTTGTATCGATCCTGAAAAGCCCGTGCAGGTAGGACCCCGCCCAAATGATGCCATCTTTCCCTTCATGAAAAGCGGTAATGCACATCATGCCTATAGCACGGTCATTATAATGGGAAAAGGTGCCGGTCTTCTCGTCAAGCTTGTTCAGCCCGCCAAAATTCGTTCCCACCCATATCGTGCCTTTACTGTCCTCATATAGCGATACCACACTGCTGTCGTCAAGCTTACCGGTCTTAGATATGTCATTGCCTTCCCGTTTTTCATGCGGGTACCGAATGAAAGATCTGGTGGCCTCATCAAGGCGGCAAATTCCTGCTCCATATGTCCCCACCCATATCCTGCCCTTGCTGTCGCAAAGTACCGAGTAGGCATTATTGGCAGGCAGGCTCAACGGATCATTGGGGTCATTTACATATGTATCAACTTTTTTTGTAGCCGGGTCGTAGCATTGCAGCCCACCCGCAATGAGTGTGTACCACACCCGGCCGCGGTCATCAACGGCTATATTCCACGCTGCCTGCTTACTGTCCTTGTCAGGTATATTATCAAAGGTGTTCGCATGCCTGTCCCACCGGACCACGCCGTTTTTTGTAGCCAGCCAGTATATGCCATCCTTACCCTGCGCAACACGGTAAACTACTCCCCCCTTGTAGCCTTTTTCATTTTGGGTATCATCTTTCAGAACTGAAAAATGGGACTTCAGGTTATTGAGCCGCATCAGCCCAAGGTCGAGGGTGGGCACATAGAGTGTGCCGCTTCGGTCCATGACAGGCGGTAATGCCACATTCATCTGGAAATGCTCAATGCCCGTGGAATTGCTTCGGGACGTATACCGTGTAAAATTGCCTGAGGTAATATCAAACAGCAACAGTCCCTGCGGTGTCTGGAGCCATATTTTATTGCCCGGGGCCTCTGTCATGCTGCACATGGCGCCACCATAGCCAATATTGGCCATGCCGGAATCTTTGGGTATGTAGTTTTTAATGGCGCCCGTTTTCGCATCGATCAGTGAAAGCCCTTTCATGGTACCTGCCCACAATCGTTTGTGGCTGTCCTTATAGAGGTTCAGTATGGTATCCGAGCCCAGGCCATCCTTTGCTAAGTAGCTTTTTTCCGACTTTGATGAGGGGTTAAGCTTTATCACCCCGCCCCCCGGATGTATAAACCCACGGTTCGCGATATACATTACGCCTTTCTCAGCGGGCGATTCTTCAATGAAATGAATGTCTGTAATGGACGTTCCGCTCATACCGGGAACGAATTTTTGCTGCTTTTTGTCATAGCGGAACAAGCCGTTATCGGTCCCCAGCCAAATGCTGCCGTTGCTGTCTTCAGTAACAACGTTAAAAGTATCGGCGCCAATTGCATTTTTCCCCTTGAATGCCTTGCCGTATGCTACGGTTTTTTTCAGTTTGGGGTCATAGTCGTACAGGTCGTTATTCTTTTCACCACCCAGGCCGAATTCGTTATTCTCTTTTTTTGTGATCAGCCATATATGCCCCTTGCTGTCACTGCTGATGGACTTGATCGATCTCTTTTTCAGGTCGGTGCCCTTACCCATGTCGGCAACGACAAATTTATCATGTGCCGTATCATAACGGTAAAGCCCTGCATATTCGCTGCCTACCCAAATGATACCCTTACTGTCTTCATAAAGGCAATTGATGTAGTAAAAATCTACCTTACCCGAGGTTTTCAGATCATAAACCTTTGTAGAGTAGCCATCGTGGCGCACCAGGCCGTTTTGGGTACCCATCCAGATGTAGCCTTTTTTGTCCTGCAGGAGCGCCGTGATCCTGTTCTCGGGGAGGCCATCCTCCATGGTAATGTATTCAAAGGTTTTTCGCTCTTGCGAATAGCCGGTAAGTGTTAGCAAAAAAAATGTAAAAACAGAAAGGTAGAATTGTTTCATAGGTTTGCCGGGACACATCTGTCCTTAATATAGTGTTAAATATAGTATTTTTTTCACGTAACCAACGTTATGAAATAAAAAATGAAATTATCGATGACCTGAATTATTTTGTAAATTCCCAGCAATAAATTCATTCATGAAAAAAATAGGAATTCTCATAGTCCTGACAGTGTTACTGTACTCTTGCAATAGCAAAAAAATTGAATTTCAGCATAACCTTAATCCTGCTGCTTCAGAAGTATGGAGAATGATTGAATATGCTGAGAAAAATGTGAAGCGTGCAGAAAAAGGAAAAGAATATTCTCCACTATATATCGATGAACTTTCCAACCTGACAGGACTGTCGGCAAAGGTTGTTGACTATAATTGCTGGACCGGAATAATGTACGAGCCAACAATGGAAGATATTATTACATGGAAAAACTGGTTCACAGAACACTTTTCCTCAATATCGTATTATGAAAGCAAAGACATTGACACCTATCTTCCACAAGTAAAACCTATACTCAAAGTTGAAATTGCAAAGGGAGAATTTCGATACAGCATCCTTAAATATGACATTGACCGCTATGCCGAATTTGCACAGGAAATAAAGCGCAATAGAGCGAAGTAAGTATTACTCCCTCTCCCTCCTGATCTCGGCAAGCCTTTTCTTATGGTTGCGAAGTACGTCCCTTATGTCGCGTACCGTATTTTTTGAGCAGTTGTTTATTTTTTTTAGCCTGAGGGCAAAATCCTCAAGCTTTTTGGCATCATTGTCATCAAGCTTTACCTTTATGCTTTCCAACAGTTTTGAAAAGTCAGAAATGATCGCATCCGTGTCGGTATGCTCGGCTTTCACATCGTCATACAACTCATTTATTTCCCTGACGGCTTCTTTGAACAGCCTTTCTGTACCATATTCTTTAACGCCTTTCTCTTTCTTAAATAATCCCATGAAATAAATTTTGTACGAAATTATTCCATCCGGTTATTGTCAATGTTAACTGCCAATTACCAAATCATTACTCTTTTAAGGATCTAGGAAATGCTTATCAGGAAAATTGACTAAATATAAACACCCAAACACCATGCAATCATAAAAATCGCTTAACAAATACTTTAAACAAAATCCCTTACTTGCCTTGCAATTTAAGTACACCTGACCGATATGAGAAAACGAGAAGTAGACTTAGTTGTAATTTCAGACGTGCACCTGGGCACCTACGGCTGCCACTCCAAGGAACTCCTCCGCTACCTGAAGAGCATCAACCCCAAACAGATCATCCTGAACGGCGATATCATTGATATATGGCAATTTAGCAAGTCCTACTGGCCGGAGTCGCACATGAAGGTGCTGCGCCGCATCATGAAATTCGTTTCCGACGGTGTTCCGGTTTACTACCTTACCGGCAACCACGACGAAATGCTGCGTAAGTTCGCCGACCTCAACCTGGGCAGTTTCCGCCTGCAGAATAAAATGGTAATGAAGCTGGACGGCGAAAAGGCATGGTTCTTTCACGGGGATGTGTTCGACGTGACCATGCAGCACTCTAAGTGGCTGGCCAAACTGGGCGCGGTGGGCTATGATACCTTAATACTCATCAACAGCTTTGCCAACTGGTTCCTTACTAAGCTTGGGCGTGAGAAGATGAGCTTTTCGCAAAAGATAAAAAAGAGCTTTAAGAACGCGGTAAAGTTCGTTAACGACTTTGAGACAATTGCCGCTGAACTGGCTATCGACAAAGGCTATAGCTATGTTATCTGCGGGCACATCCACCAGCCCGAAATGCGGGAGATCGTTACCCCGAAAGGCAAGGTTATGTACCTCAACTCGGGTGACTGGGTAGAAAGCCTTACCGCGCTGGAATACAATTTGGGGCAATGGAGCATTTTCAACTACCGTGAAGACTATAAAAAAATGCCGGATGATGAAGACGATGACTTTGAAGACGCTTTTGATACCGAAGACCTGAACACGATGCTGGATGTAAGATCGCTATTGATACAGTTTAAGCTGGATACGGAGTAGAAAGCCCCCTAACCCCCGAAGGGGGACCCCACTCTTAAAATGGAACGCGTTCCATCTTCATGATCTTCATCTTTACCCGTTCAGAAAGGCCTTATACCAATATCCTGATGATTTTATTATCCGACGCTGGGTATCAAAATCGACATGTACAAGCCCAAAGCGTGGGTGGTAACCTTCGGCCCATTCAAAATTATCAAGGAGCGTCCATACAAAATAGCCTTCTACATTAACGCCTTCGCTTTTTGCCTTCAGCACCTGCCTGAGGTAGCTGCGGAGGTAATGCACGCGCTCGGTATCGTTCACTTTACCTTCGGCAGCCACATCGGGGAACGCGGCCCCGTTCTCAGTAATGTATATTTTCGGCATCCCTGCATACTCACTGTATTTTTTCAGCATGTGATAAATTGCAGGCGGGTACACTTCCCAGCCCATAGCCGTTGTGGGTACTCTGCGGTTCCCGGCCTTAACGAGAACCGCGTTAAGGTAGGGTACGAATATGGAATGCTTCACTATTTCACGGGTATAATTCTGGATACCAATGAAATCGAAATCAAACCGCATCAGTTCCGTATCGCCCGGTTGGTAATATTTCTTCAGTTTTTTGACCACAGGCAGGTCTTCCTCCGGATAGCCCAGCCCAAGTATCGGCTCTATGAACAGGCGGTTCATAAGGGCATCGGCCCTGCGTGCGGCAACGACATCCTTACGGCTTGTAGTATAAGGCTCAATATAGGAACAGGAAAAGGTAGTGCCTATTTCGGCGGTGGGTATCAGCTGTCTTAATACCCTCCCCCCTTCGGCCATTGCCAGTACAGCATGGTGCGCCGCCGGAAGGAAATTCGTCAGGCCTTTTTTTCCGGGGGCATGCACCCCCATAAAATAGCCCGCTCCGGTAAACACCATAGGCTCATTGAGCACCATCCAGTACTTTACCCTGTCGCCGAATGCTTTGGCGCAAACGGCAACATATTCCTTAAACCAGGAAATAATATCGCGATCGGCCCATCCGCCCCTCAGCTCCAGTTCATGCGGCAGGTCCCAGTGGTATACAGTTACCCATGGCTCAATATCATTTGCCAGGCAGGCATCGATCACCTTGTTGTAAAATTCGATCCCGCTTTGGTTCACTTCACCTGTACCGTTCGGAATGATGCGCGGCCACGACAGCGAGAACCGGAAATTCGGGACCCCCAGTTCCTTCATTATGGCAATATCCTCCAAATAGGTATTATAAAAGTCGCAGGCGGTATTGCCATGGTGACCGTTGAGGATGGTGCCGCTTTTGGCCGTGAACACATCCCAGACCGAAGGCCCTTTGCCATGCACATCATGCCCGCCTTCTATCTGGTAGGCCGCTGTAGAGACCCCCCATTTGAAATCTTCCCCAAAAAGTTCCCTTGAAAATATATTTTCTTTAAGCTCCATCTGTATTTTTGGCGCTTTCATTGGTTAAAATAATTGGCCCGTGCTTTTCCATCATCCTATCTATAATTTGCTGCGTAATGTCCGGATAATCCACCGTTACCCTGTTATCATTTTCCAACCAGGCTGAGATCACGGCCTCGTGCTTTGGCTTAAGGCTTTTTACTACCGGCACGCCGATCGCCTTGAGCGCCGCAGCGTTAAGGTGCTGTTCGTACTGGTTCTTCATTGGGATCACCAATAGCTTTTTGCCCAGGAACAACGCTTCGGCAGGGGTTTCAAAGCCCGCCCCGCAAAGTACGCCTGTGGCAGTAGCCATGCTTTTGGTGAATTTTTCATTGTTAATGGGCTGCACAGTAATGCTGCCCGAAGTGAATGTTTTTTTATTGTGCTTGGAGAATACCTCCCACTTCACACCCTTGAACGCCGATAGCCGCTTTACCAGCCTTTTATCATCATAGGCCGGCAGGTATACGGTATAATGTCCTTTATCTGTTATTTCCTGCTCCCTTACCTGGCCACGGATAACAGGTGTAAAGATATTTTTGCCATCTGCCCTAAAATGAAAACCATAGGCGGCTGTACCCGGCGCGTAGTTATTGAGTATGAGCTTACCCATCATGTCCTCGTGCTCCGGCCTCGGCGCACCCGGCGCCAAAACGGCTGCCTGGTGGCTTAGTGAAATGCAGGGCTTGTTCTTAAAGTAACAGGCCCATGACGATACCGGCTCAAAATCGTTAATTACAAGATCGTATTTTTCAACAGGCAGGTTACTGATCTCGTTGCGCAGCCTCCGGAAATTGGTTTTGGCAAACGTCTTCCATAAGCTTACGCCTCCGGTCTTCCCGAAAATGAAACTCAACCCCCTAAACTTATATTTTACAGGAAAAGGGAGTGTAAGGTCGCCCTGTATACCGCTCACCAGCACATCTACATCGCCGTGCTTTTGAAGGCACGGAACAACGTCCATAGACCGGCTCAGGTGGCCGTTCCCGGTCCCCTGTATTGCATAAAGTATTTTCATTTCATGATAAAGTAAGGTTTGCCAAGCGATATACATCACTGTTATTTCGCTAAAGTTTAGCCACTTTTAAGTAATCGTTAGCAAAAATAAGCGGGCGTGTAAAGCAGGGTGTTTAGATGCCGTAATATAATTGTTACTAAAAGGTTACCTGCCTAAAAACCGCTGTAAAAGCTTATGGCCACAAATTACAAGTCTCTAACTTTTTAACAATTCCTGTTCATAATCGTAAAAATTGCTGGAAATAACCATTTATTAAAATTTTCATAACGAAAAATAGTACAATATGATGTAGCTTGCGCCGCATTTGCACATAACCAAAATAAATACAATGCAAAAAAATAATAAGCCATCTGGTTTTGGGATGCTTGCCATCCTGATGTACATTTTGGGCATTACCACTTCCTCTGCCCAGTGTCCTGTAGTTACTTCATTCTCACCGGCATCGGGCACGTCCGGAGCTGTGGTAACCATTACCGGAAATAATTTTGAGTCGGGATCAGGCATAACAGCGGTACAATTCAACGGCATCAGCGCGGCCGGGTTTACTATTGTTTCAAATACAGAGGTAAAAGCGATCGTGCCTGCGACCGGAACGACCGGTGCCATAACCCTTACAAATGCGTCATGTTCGGGAACATCGTCATCATTCACAAAGCTGAACACCAACTGCACCGCGACCGCAGGTCCGGATGATATATTCATATCTGAATTATATGACCACACTCCGGGCAGCTATGGCGCGATCGAAGTATACAACCCGACAAGCAGCACCATAGTATTCAACGGGCAATATGTACTGGAACGCTATGGCGACTGGAACGATGCCAACGCAACCAGCAACGATTATATCTTCACCCTACCAGGCTCTATCGGCCCGGGCCAGACACGCGTGGTACTGAGCTACGGCACCGGGGTGCAGGGATGCAGCGTAGCGAATATTGGCAACATGGGATCGGGCATTAATGCCGATGACGCCATCAAGCTAAGAAAGAACGGTGTTATCATCGACGTGGCAAGAGCGCCTTCTTATGTTGGCTATACGGTGATCAGGAAGCCTGATGCCAATGACGCCCCAACTGCAACATACAATGCGGCCGACTGGACTATCGACGCTTCATTTACATGCGCAGGACTGGGCAGCCATGTTATCGACCCGCAACAGCCGGTCGCGTCTATAGTTACCCAGCCGATAAGCCAGACCATTTGTGAAAATGGGTCGGCAATTTTCTCAGTCGCTTTGAATGATCCAACAGGCTTTAGCTTCCAGTGGAAAACACTTAACAGCTCGGGCAACTGGGTAAACGTTACCGATGGTGCCAATTATGCCGACGCGAACACGCCTATGCTTACCGTAGATCCTGCGCCGCTATCCTTTAACGGCAACCAGTATTATTGCGAAATAACCTCAGGCGGATGTACACTATTGAGCAATACTGCCCAACTTACCGTTTCGCCGCTACCTGTGGTGACAGTAGCCATTACACAGCCTACATGTACTACTCCTACGGCTAGCTTTACCGCTACACAGGTACTGGGAACAGGCCTTACCTATAGCATCAACGGGGTCAACTTCCAGGCATCGGCTACATTTACAGGGCTTACAGCGGGAACTACGTATACCCTGACCATAAAGTCAGGTTCGAACTGTATCTCGACCATGCCGGTATTAATTAACCCTATACCAACCGCGCCTGCCGTTGCTACTGTAACTGTAGTGCAACCCGCGTGTGCAACGCCAACAGGAACGATCACTATAACAGCGCCAACAGGAGCAGGGATCACATACAGCCTTGACGGCACGACTTTCCAAACGGAAACAGCCTTTACCGGACTTATACCGGGTACGTATGTGGTAACCGTTAAGAACACAGAAGGTTGTACATCGGTAACAGGTAACATCGTTATTAATGCGGTACCAAATGCACCGGATGTGGCAGCAGTAACCGTGATACAGCCAACCTGCGCAACCCCTACAGGCACAATATCTGTAAATACTCCTACAGGAGCAGGACTGACCTATAGCATTGACGGAACAACTTTCCAGGTCACTACTTCTTTTACAGGGCTTATACCGGGAGCATATACCATCACCGTAAAAAATGCAGATGGGTGTACATCGGTAACAGGGAACATTGTTATCAACGCTGTGCCAAATGCACCGGCAGTAGCCGATGTAACCATTGTACAGCCTACATGTGCGGTACAAAGCGGTATGATAACCATTAACACACCTATTGGCGGAACGCTTCTCTATAGCCTTGACGGGACAACATTCCAAAGTACAACGAGTTTTGCAGGACTGATACCGGGTACCTATATTGTCACTGTAAAGAATGCTGACGGGTGTACATCGGTAACGGGTAATATTGTTATCGATGCCGTACCTGCTTCGCCGGCGGTCGCAACAGTAACAACGGTACAGCCAACATGTACCGTACCAACAGGATCGATAACCGTAACCAACAACATTGACCCTAACTACACCTACAGCATCGACGGGACTACCTTCCAGACCGGAGCTACATTTGCAGGCCTTGTTCCCGGGACCTATGTAGTCACTGTAAAAAATACTGACGGATGCACATCGGTTACCGGCAACATCGTCATTAATGCCGCCCCGAACGCACCTGCGGTCGCAATGGTGACCCCGGTACAGCCAACATGCGCGGTACCATCGGGTACTATAACTGTTACAGCACCGGCCGGACTTGAGTACAGCCTTGACGGCGTAACATTTCAAACAGGTACTGTTTTCGCGGGACTTACTCCGGGCACTTACGTAGTAACTGTTCGAAATGCTGACGGATGTACATCGGTAACAGGGAACATTGTTATCAATGCCATACCGAATGCACCTGCACCGGCCACAGTTGCCATTACGCAGCCTACCTGCACGGTGACTTCAGGCACACTTACGATAACAGCCCCAACAGGTGCGGGACTTACTTATAGCATTGACGGGGTAATTTTCCAGTCGGTCCCTACATTTACGGGCGTTATCCCGGGAGTTTACACTGTAACGGTTAAAAATGCCGACGGATGTACTTCAACAAGTATCAACCACATTGTGAACCCTGCCAACGGCCCTGCAGTACCAACTGTAACCGTTGCACAGCCTGTATGCGTATTGCCGACCGGTACTATCGCCGTGAATTCGCCTATGGGAACGGATATTGAATACAGCCTTGACGGGACCAATTTCCAGGCAGGTAATGTATTTGCAGGCCTTACACCGGGAAGCTATACGGTAACAGTTAGGAATACTGCCGGATGTACGAGCACAGGCACAGCCATTGCGATAAATGCTGTTCCGGCCGCTCCGCAGGTTACCGGGACACAGGGATGCAGGGAAACTGTTTTTGGAAGCAACTATGTATTGGAAGGGCTTCCGCTGGCGAGCTCATTTGACATTGCTACGGCTGATTTTGAATGGAGGGATGCCAATGGCTCGGTTATCGGATACAACGAGAATACCTTCAACGTGACACAGTATGTAGCGGATAACGGAATTGCTGCTGAAGCGTTCCCGCTCCATTTTGAGCTTACGGTAATTACAGAGGCCGGTTGTGAGGCCACTCATCATTTTACGGTAGAAGCCTCATTCTGCAGTATTCCGAGGGGTATTTCGCCAAATAACGACTCTATGAACGACAATTTTGACATAACCGGCCTGCACGCCCGCAAAATTGCCATCTTTAACCGTTACGGGCAAGAGGTTTATACCAAGAATAACTACACCAACCAATGGTACGGACAGGCCGATAATGGCGACGAACTGCCAACCGGAACCTACTACTATATGATTGAAACCTCAGGGGATTCATTCACCGGATGGGTGTACATAAACAGGAAAGAGAACTAAAAGACCTGTTAAAAAAAAGTTAAGTTAAAGCCGCTGAAATTCAGCGGCTTTAACCATTTATTTACTTTCTTTACAATTTTATTACAAAGGGGAGGCTATAACATAACTTTAACACAAGTTGGTGATATCATCTTCCTTTTAACTTTGCCGTGTTAAACTGCTATGAAAAAGAATATGAATATGTTACAAAAAAATAATAGGAGACCTGCGTTAATTATTTTCCTTCAATTTTTTTTTGCCCTGCTTTCAGGATATGCTATGCATGCCCAAATATACTACCATAACTTTGGTACGACTACGATAAATACCCACCCTTATACTGTCGCACCCACCACACTAAACCCTGATCTTTCGGGATCATCCTGGACCAACAGCAATGGGGTCTGGACGAGTAATAACGGCGCTACCGGGCAAGCTATCAGTGCGAACCCATCTCCATACACTATCACCCTAACATTTAATGTTGCGCCCAACTTTCAGGCCAATATCGCTTCCTTCAATTTTTGGCGGGTACGCTCAAATTCGGGCCCTACAGCGTGGCAAATGTCGATCAACGGAATAAATGTCGGTACAGGCTCAATGCCTACAACCGGTTCTGCAACGGGGGTTACACCTGTAGCAAACCCTGTGAACGGTCTTACCGGCACGGTAACCGTGGTATTGACAATGACCGGGGCATCGGCAGGTAACATGCGAATCGACGATTTTACCCTGAATGGCACGGTTACCTCTACCTGTACCGATGCCGTTGTAACGTCCTACTTTCCTCATTCGGGGCCAAAAGACACGATGATAACCATTACCGGAAGTGGCTTTACCGATACAGCAACCGTAAAGATCGATGGCATTACCATGGCGTTTGAGGTAATTTCGGATACCGAGATACAGGCAATGATCCCGGCGGGTGTAACCTCAGGCAATATAGTGGTTACCGCTACGAATGGCTGTACTGGACAAGGCGGCAGTCCGTTCACACTTATAGCATCGGACTGTACACCGCCCGAAATATACATATCGGAAGTATTTGACCAGACGACTGGCGACCCCGGCTTCATAGAGCTCTATAATCCGTCTTCGAGCCCTGTAGTACTTGATGGCGTGTATGTCATAGAGCGCTATGGCAATATTGGCGAACCCGACCCAAGTCCGGGTTACATCATTCCACTCACAGGAACGATCGCACCTAACACTACTTACCTTATACAGTGTGGCAGCTCCGTTCCCAATCTATGCCAAAACAACAGCAATGCCGTATTCCAGGCATATATGGGTGGGATAAACGATAATGACCAGTTCAAATTAAAAAAGAACGGTGTACTTATCGATATGCTGAATATCCCGTACGGAGTAGGCACAGGCCCTGCGAACCGCGGCTATACCATGATACGAAAGCCAAATGCTATTGCACCGGCACCATTGTACAATGGTGCAGACTGGAATGCCAGCAATACGGAGTCGTGTACAAATATAGGGATGCATACTGCAAACCCTGTAAGCGGCGGGCCGGTACCGGTCATCAACCATCCGGCGCCTTCGACCATTTGTGTGGGGGCCAACACCACATTTACCGCTACAATCGTACCAGCTACAGGTTTTACGTACCAATGGAAAATATTAACAGCATCCGGCAACTGGGTAAATGTTGCCAATAGTAGTACATACAGCGGCGCCACCACCACGACCTTGACCGTAACCGGAGCCTCTGTTGCAATGGACGGAAGCCAATACTATCTCCAGGCTACATCTGCCGACTGTATCATACGCACTGATGCCGCACAGCTTTTTGTAATGGACAAGCCTGCCGCGCCAACGGTAACTGTTACACAGCCTACCTGCGCTACCCCTACCGGGAGCATTGAAATAACCGCACCACTTGGTCCGGACCTTACCTACAGCATCAACGGTGTGAACTATGTAGCGGGTACAACATTTAATAACCTGACACCGGGAACTACCTATAGCATTACCGTAAAGAACATAGCAGGATGTATTTCGAATGTAACGACACAGGTGATAAATACTGTACCCGGAGCACCTGCCGCACCTGTACTTTCGGCCACACAGCCTACCTGCACAACTGCCACGGGAACTATTACTGTTACCCCTGCTGCAGGAACAGGCTATACCTACAGCCTTGACGGCCAGCCCTACCAAACAGGGACCACATTTACAATGGTAGCTCCGGGACCGCACACGGTCACCGTGCAGCAGAACGGGTGTACATCGGCACCTTCAGCGATAACCATTGATCCGCAGCCTGCTACACCGCCAGCGCCAACGCTTACAGCAGTACAGCCTACCTGTACTACCGGAACAGGAAGTATAACTGTAACAGGCCCTACAGGTACCGGGCTTAGCTACAGCCTTGACGGAGGGACTTACCAGGATGGGGTGACATTTAATAATGTCGCACCTGGACCCCATAATGTGGTGGTTAAAAATGCCGCCGGATGCGTCTCCGCACCTGCATCTATAACTATTGACACGGTTCCCAATACCCCGGCAACCCCTATACTTTCGGCAGTACAGCCAACCTGTGCCACAGCTACCGGCAGCATAACGATAACCAATCCGGGAGGCGCAGGATATACGTACAGCCTTGATGGTGGGCCTTACCAAACTGCTATAACTTTCAATACCGTCGCCAGCGGGCCTCATAGCGTTATTGCTAAAAATAACGCCGGATGCGTTTCGGCGCCGGGATCGATAACTATCGACCCACAGCCTGCAACACCTGCCGCACCCGTACTGTCCGCCACTCAGCCAACATGTACTACTGCCACGGGGACCATTACTATTACACCTGCCGCGGGTACAGGATATACGTATAGCCTTGACGGGCAGCCGTACCAAACCGGCACTACATATACATCGGTGGCAACTGGGCCTCACACCATAACCGTTCAGCAGAATGGATGTACTTCGGCACCGGCATCAATTACCATCGATGCACAGCCTGCTACACCGGCCGCTCCGGTCTTAACAGCTACACAACCTAACTGTAACACTGCTACAGGGACCATTACTATAACACCAGCAGCAGGAACAGGGTATACCTATAGCCTTGACGGGCAGCCCTATCAAACCGGGACTACATTTACATCGGTGGCAACAGGGCCACATAGCGTTACGGTACAGCAAAACGGTTGTACTTCGGCACCATCGTCAATAACTATCGATGCCCAGCCTGTAACTCCTGCCGCCCCAACACTTACAGCTACACAGCCTACCTGTAACACTGCTACAGGGACCATTACTGTAACACCCGCCGCGGGAACAGGGTATACCTATAGCCTTGACGGGCAGCCCTATCAAACCGGGACTACGTTTACTTCGGTAGCAACAGGTCCACATAGCGTTACGGTACAGCAAAACGGTTGTACATCGGCACCATCGTCAATAACTATCGATGCCCAGCCTGCAACTCCTTCCGCGCCGGCGCTTACAGCCACACAGCCTACCTGCACAACTGCGACGGGAACTATTACTGTTACCGCTGCTGCAGGAACAGGGTACACGTACAGCCTTGACGGCCAGCCCTACCAAGCAGGGATAACATTTAACTCAGTAGCACCAGGACCGCACACCGTAACCGTTCAGCAGAATGGAGGATGTACATCGGCACCGGCATCGATAACCATAAATACCCAGCCTGCAACTCCTGCCGCTCCAACACTTACAGCTACACAGCCTACCTGTACCACAGCAACGGGAACTATAACCGTAACACCGGCGGCAGGCACGGGATATACGTACAGCCTTGACGGACAGCCTTATCAGGCAGGCAACACTTTTACGCTTGTTATGCCGGGAACGCACACGGTTACCGTACAGCAAAACGGGTGTACGTCGGCAGCATCGACAATAACCATCGACCCTCAGCCCGCCACTCCGGATGCTCCTGTCGTTTCGGCAACACAGCCTACCTGTAGCGTGGCAACGGGAACTATTTCAGTAACACCGGTCGCTGGAACAGGGTTCACCTACAGCCTTGACGGGCAGCCATTCCAGGCAGGGGCAAACTTCAACAATGTCGCTACCGGGCAGCACAACGTAAGGGTACAGCAGGGAGGCTGCATATCGGCTCCAACATCCATCACTATTGATGCGCAGCCTGCAACACCCGCTGCACCGATACTTACAGCCACACAGCCTACGTGTACAACGGCTACCGGGAGCATATCCGTAACACCTGTTGCAGGCACAGGCTATAGCTACAGCATTGACGGGCAGCCCTACCAAACGGGTACAACCTTTGGGCCATTGGCACCAGGACCGCACACTGTTACCGTACAACGTAACGGTTGTATATCGGCTCCGGCAACAATGACCATTAATCCGCAACCCGCAACACCTGCCGCGCCAACGCTTACGGCAACACACCCTGTTTGTGGCACACCTACGGGCACAATTACAGTAAGTCCGGGTACGGGTACAGGATTTACTTACAGCATAGACGGATCTCCATACCAAACGGGAACGACATTCACATCTGTAGCGCCCGGCCCACATACGGTTACAGTAAAAAGCCCTGAAGGCTGCGTTTCGCCTGCCGCTACGCAAACCATAAATCCGGCACTTCCTGTACCTGCACAACCTATACTTTCATTAGTGCACCCAACCTGTACCACAAGTACGGGAACGATCACGGTGACCTCGCCCGTAGGCGGAGGCCTGACCTATAGCATTGATGGATCGCCTTTCCAAACGGGCAATATTTTCAATAATGTCGCACCCGGACCACATACCATCATTGTAAAAAATGCCGAAGGATGTAATTCCGCACCAAAAACAGGCACCATTGATCCTGTACCAACCGCGCCCGGCGTTCCTGTACTGCTGGCCTCCCATCCGGGATGTGGTGGCACAAAGGGAATTATAACCGTTACATCGCCGGTGGGCAATGGATTCACCTACAGTATAGATGGTGTGGCTTATCAGGTAAGCGCTTCATTTGCCAACCTTGACCCCGGCACCTACATGATAACCGTGAAAAATACGGCAGGATGTATCTCTGTAACTGCTACCGGGACCATAAACAACCCTCCTGCAATACCAGCTGCCCCAACAGTGACCCTGACACAACCCAACTGTACTATACCAACGGGAAGTATAACGGTAACGGCACCGATCGAAGCGGGAATGATGTACAGCATCAACAGCCTTCCTTATCAGGCAGGCCCAACTTTCAACGGGCTTGCCCCTGGTAATTATGTTATCACATCACGCAATGCGGCAGGATGTGTTTCGGGCTATACCCATTTCATCATCAATTATCCTCCGCTTACACCGGCTATCCCGGCGGTGACGCTGTTGCAGCCCGACTGTACTAAAGGAGTGGGTACCATTACTGTGAATTCGCCCGTAGGTTTTGGACTTGAATACAGTATAGACGGTGTTGCGTTCCAACCTTCGAGGATATTCAACAATGTATTGCCAAATACCTATACAATTACCGTGCGTAACAATGCGGGTTGCAGCGCACAGCTTACGGGTGTAACGATAGATGCACCTCCGGCCCCTGCCCCTGCCCCGGGCGTGATAACTGGTAACAATGCTGTTTGCGAGGGTGGTACCGTACAACTTGCCAACACTGTGACCACAGGCACATGGAGCAGCAGCGATACGGCCATTGCTACTGTAGATGCGACCGGGCTTGTAACCACGCTGGCACCGGGAACGGTAACCATAAGCTACACTACCGGGACAGTATGTACCGATGCCACCACACATATAATAACTGTGAATAACCTGCCACAGCCTGTGCTTAGGGATATTTTCCTGTGCGTAAATAACGACACCGGTATAATAGCCCCGGGACTACTGACGAGCGGTGTGACCGGCCCCGCTTATACCTATGAATGGTCTAAAGACGGTACTGTGCTGACCAATACCGCTGCTGCGATAATGATCGATGAACCCGGAGAATATAGTGTAAAAGTTACCAATACCGTAACGGGCTGCGAAGGTACATCATCAGCAACTGTAGGCACATCGTCGCTGGCGCTGGGTTATGCCGACGCGAGCATCGATTTTTACCGCAACCAGACTATTACAGTATATATAACCGGCGGATCGGGCGATTATGAGTACAGCCTTGATGGCGGACCTTATCAGGATGAGCCTTACTTTACCAATATTTATGAAGGCCAGTACCACATTACCGTAAAGGATAAGCATGGCTGTGGCCTACTGGAACTGGATGTTTATGCTCTGAACTACCCACGCTTCTTTTCGCCGAACGGCGATGGGGTGCGCGATACATGGAACATCGATGGGCTAGGGCTCCAGCCGGATGCGAAGATCTACATTTTTGACAGGTATGGCAAAGTAATAGCAGGCCTGAAACCCGGCGGACCGGGATGGGACGGCACCTATAACGGCGCAACCCTACCGGCGACAGACTACTGGTTTACGCTGGAATACCGCTCTGAGTCGGGCCAGCCAAAAGAGTTTAAAGCGCATTTCTCCTTACTAAGATAAAGCATTTACGATAGTCGTTCGTTAGTTTTTTGATCCGAAACCCTCTTGCCCAGCCTGAGGGTTTCTTTTTTGTGCGTGCCACGATTTTTTGTAATAATTAAAATTATCCAATTTATGATTATTTCATTCGATTTTTAGTTTAAATATCTGCTATACAAAGAATTATTAACAAAAATTTCATTTACCTAACCTTAGGTTCAGGAAAGTATAACTACGGCATTACAGTAACACAACCTCCATTTTTAACATACGCATCAGTAACTGGGTAAGTTTGTATCGCATTGATATTCAATGTGACAACTAACAAATTATTATTTTATGAAAACACAGTTACGCAAGGCATTCTCCAATGCCGTGACGCTCGTCTTTGCCCTGGTGGCTTCGACGGCAATGTGGGGCCAAGTCACCCTTCCGGGGTCATCTCCCTATTCAGAAAATTTCAACACCACACCGGGCGCCTCGGGCACGTCCTACCCAACAGGGTGGACATCGTACAACGGCTCCACTGTGGACAATGCAATGGCTGTAGGCAACGCGTCATCGTCATCGGGCGGCAACTACAACTTCGGCTCCAGGATCGGGATACTTGGGTCGGGAAGTTCGTTCGTGCCATCATCGATCGTATTGAGCCTTGCCAACACAACAGGCAGGTCGGGCCTAACGATCTCTTACGACGTGGTAAAGATCAAGGAAGAATCGAGAAGCAACTCCTTTAACCTTGAAGTAAGCACCACATCGGCTACAACAGGCTTTACGGCTGTGACCGGAGGCGCTTATGCATCGGGCACCATTGCCGCGGGCACTACGACCGCCTATGCGAACATTGACATCTCATCGCTGAACAACATCAGCGGCAATGTGTGGATCCGTTGGAGCTACACCGAGATAAGCGGTTCAGGCAGCAGGGACGCCATCGCGCTGGACAATGTTGTCCTTTCATGGAACTCTGCACCAACAGTAACTTCGGCTGCAGCTACATCCATCACAGCTTCATCTGCCACCCTTAACGGCACCATCAATGCCAACGGCGCCACGGCTGCCGCATCATTCAACTACGGGCTTACTACAAGCTACGGGACCAACGCCACTGCTACACCATCATCTGTATCAGGCACATCGGCTACAGGCATCAGCGCACCTATTTCTTCATTATCACCTAATACACTTTACAATTTCAGGGCCGTGGCTACCGTAGGCAGCACCCCGACAAATGGCGCGAATGCAAGCTTTTATACACTGGCCAACGTACCGGGCGTGGTTACCATAAGCAACCCCCAGATATATACCCTTGATGTCACGGTAACTACAGCTACACAAAACGGCAACCCGGCTGCTACACGCTATGCGATCCGCGAGGCAGCAGGCCAGTACGTACAGGCAAGCGGTGCCCTTGGCGCTACTGCCGTATGGAAGACGGCGGCCGAATGGGCTACCATTACCGTAACAGGCCTTACTGCCGATACCGACTATACCTTTGCTGTAAAGGCAAGGAACAACGCCACTACACCTGTAGAAACTGCCTTTGGTGCAGACGCTACAGGATCTACCCTTGTAAACACGCTTCCTACACTTAGCGCCGGCACACTTAACGGCTTTGGCGCAGTATGCATCAACGTTGCCGAAGGTAAAGGGTCGTTCGTACTTAACGGCATTAACCTTACGGCAGGCGACATAACTGTAGGCCCCCTTTCAGGCTATACATTCGCTACTACAGAGTTTGGCACCTATACCACTACCCTGCTTATACCACAAACAGGAACGCTTAGCCAGGATGTATGGGTAACTTTTGCCCCCACTACCGTTGGCTCTTACAATGGGAACATAACGGTAAGCGGAGGCGATGCTACGGCTATTAACGTAGCTGCTACAGGATCGGGGATCAATACCCTTGCCACTGTAGTTGCAGCAGGTACAGCAACAGTGACTTCGGCCTCTACAGCACAGGCAGGAGGCGATGTAACAGCAGAAGGATGTACCGATGTGACAGAAAGAGGGTTGGTATACAGTACCACTGCAAACCCGGCCCTTGGCAGCACAGGTGCTTTAAGCGTTGCCGATATTTTTGAAGGTGCGGGAGAATTTGCGTTAGAAATTAGCGGTCTGATCGGCGGCACGACCTATTATGTAAAAGCGTATGCTACGAACAGCGGCGGCACAACCTACGGAGCACAGCAAACCTTTACTACAGATCCGGTAATTGCCCCTGTTGCAACTGATGCTACAGACGAAGACCATGAAAGCTTTGTAGCCAACTGGGAAATTACAGATGGCGCGGCAAGCTACAGGCTGGACGTGAGTACCTCATCTGCATTTGGTACGGCTACACCTGCTACAGACCTTTTCTTCTCTGAATATGTTGAAGGCTCATCTACCAATAAATACCTTGAAATATTCAACGGTACAGGCGCTACTGTAAACCTTGCAGACTACAGGGTAAGGCTATATTCGAACGGAAGTACATCGGCTTCAGGAACATCGAACGATGTACAGCTTTCGGGTACTATTGCCAACGGTGCCGTTGTGGTGATCAAAAACACGGGTGCTACCATTTACAGCGGTACCGCTACAGTGGTCGCCTCAGTAAACTTTAACGGTAATGATGCCGTTTCCCTATACAAAATATCCAGTGCCGCAAATGTTGACATATTCGGTAACATTGGCAACGACCCGGGTTCTGCCTGGACAAGCACATCAAACTCTACGCTTGATAAAACCCTTGTACGCAAGGCTTCGGTAACAGGCGGTGTAACTGTTGACCCATCGGGCACAGGTTTCCCAACATTGGAGTCGGAATGGACACAATACGCGCAGAATGATGTAACGCACCTTGGTTCGCATACTTTCTCCGGAGTTACACCATCATTTGTACCGGGCTATGAGAACCTTGCCGTAACTACAGGTACGAGCCAGCTGGTTACAGGCCTTGCGCCCGTTACAACATATTACTACAGGGTTAGGGCCGTTGCCGGGAATACAAGCGGCAACTCTAACGTGATCACTGCGGTTACAACTGCGAACACCGACCCTGAACTTACAGCTACGGCACTGCCTGCCTTTGGCGCGGTATGCGTAGAAGGTTCGGAAGGCCCGGGGTCGTTTACCATCACAGGTACTTTCCTTACTACAGATAATGTGGCCGTAGGCCCGCTTGCCGGTTATACGTTCTCAACTGAGGAAGAAGGTACTTATGTTGATTCGCTTGACCTTACACAGGATGGAGCTGACTTTGAGCAGGTGGTTTTCGTGAAATTCGAGCCTGCAACTGCAACAGGATATTCAGGGAACATCGCTGTTACCGGTGGTGGTGCCGACAGCATTAACGTAGCGGCTTCAGGAACGGGTGTTAACACTCCTGCAACTGTAGTTATCAATGATGCCGAGGCGCTTTCTGCTTCTACAGCAACGGTTATCGCCGAAGCTACCCTTACTGGATGCTCTGAAATAAGCGCAAGGGGCGTTGTATATGCTACCACTGCCAACCCGGAGATCGGAGGTACAGGAGTAACACAGGTAGCTGATACAGGATCTGGCCTTGGCTCATTTGATGCCGACCTTGAAGACCTTGCAGGTGGTACAACCTATCATGTAAGGGCTTATGTAACGAACAACGGCGGTACTACGTACAGCGCCGACAGTACATTTACAACAGATGCGGTAGAAGCTCCTGTAGCTGTAACTGCCGAGGATGTAACTGCCAACAGCTTTGAAGCCAACTGGACTGCCGTAGACGGCGCTGTGAGCTACAGGCTTGACGTAAGCACATCGGAAACATTTGGAAGCAATGTGACTGCTACCGACCTTTTCTTCTCTGAATATGTTGAAGGTTCATCGACCAACAAATACCTGGAGATATATAACGGTACAGGAAGCAATGTAGACCTTTCTGACTACAGGGTAAGGCTTTACTCTAACGGAAGCACTGCTGCCGCAGGGTCTAACGACGTTCAGCTTTCAGGTATGCTTAATAATGGTGAAGTCGTAGTGATCAAAAACTCAGGCGCAACACTATATAGCGGTGCCGCTACTGTGGTAGCATCTGTAAACTTTAACGGTAATGATGCTGTTGCCCTTTACAAAATATCGGCTACTGCCAATGTGGACATCATTGGAAGGATCGGCGAAGACCCGGGAACTGCCTGGACAAGCACATCGAACACGACAGCAGACAAGACCCTTGTAAGGAAAGCTAACGTAACTGGAGGTGTAACAGCCAACCCGGTTTCAGGCTTCCCAACACTGGAATCTCAATGGGATGTGCTCAACCAAAATGTTGTAACAGGCCTAGGATCGCATACTTATTCAGGCACTGCCCCATCATTTGTGCCGGGTAACGAGAACCTTGAAGTTACAAGCGGCACTAGCCACATCGTTGAAGGCCTTGCTGATGGAACTACCTACTATTACAGAGTTAGGGCTGTTGCCGGCAACACAAGCGGCAACTCTAACGTAATGGAAGTGACCACAGGCGCATCAAGCGGTGCCAGGATGGCAATGGGTGTAAATGAAGCACAGAATGTTGCCAACCGCGTGATGATCTACAACAACAATGGCGCACTTACCATTACATCGGCACTTAATGACATCAACTCGATAGCTGTATTCGACATTACCGGTAAACAGGTTTTCGCTTCAGATGCTTACAGCCAGAAAGAAGTGATACTTCAAAACCTAAGCAGCTCAAACCAGATGCTTATCGTAAAAGTAAGTACTGCTGCCAATGAAACTGTGACGAAAAAAGTAGTTTTCTAAGCAGTCATATCTTAATTAACAAAAGAGGCCTCTCCCTACCGGGAGGGGCTTTTTATTTGCAATACTTAACACAAACTTTAGCTACATAACATACAGCTAATCAAATAATAACCCACAGCTTACGGTAATACAACCTGTATATCCCTGATACTTAACATATATAACAAACCTTTGCGAAGTTAAGAATACATCCTTATCGTATCTAAAAATTAACTAATAAAAGAATGATGAAATTACTACATCAAAAACTTCTCAAGGGCCTTTTTATGCTGGTCCTTTTTTTAGCGGCTTCCGTTTCGCGGGGGCAGCATTCGACAGGATTCGAAGGCAACTTCAAATCGTCTTACACCGCAGGTGATGCCACGTATGACGGGGTTACCTGGAACATGAGCGATGCCCTTGTGGGCAACCTTTCCAACGATGCCAAAGCCGGATCATGGTCAGTAAGGATACGCAACACCGGGAACATAACCATGCAAACGAATGTGGCCGGTGGTATTGGTACTTTTACCCTCAAATATGGTAAGTACAACGGTGATAGCAACACCAGTTCTTTCAAGGTTGAATACAGTACCAATGACGGGAGCAACTGGACACAAATGGGATCGGCGGTAAGCGATGTAAGCAATACCACGCTCCAGACATTTACAGCTACGCTGAATATAAGTGGCAACGTAAGGGTAAGGGTTACAAAAACGGCCGGTGGCTCTAACCGGCTTAACATTGATGATGTTAGCTGGACCGCGGGAACAGTGCCTGCTTCATCAGCTTCAGACATCATACGTAATACAGCTTTTACAGAGCCTTCTAATATAGACTATAAACTATACCAGACGACCACCGACATCACTGCATCCAACTCTGTTGAAGTGGGAAGCTTTACTATTCGCGACGGCGCGGGCACAGCTGACACGGATACCAATGGGACTACCCTATCGGCGATCAGTTTTACAGTGGCGAACAACGCTAACATAAGCCGGCTTGCCATATATGACGGCACGACCGAAAGGGGCGATGTTGCGGTATCTTCCGGTACAGCAAGCTTTACGGGACTTTCAGGACTGACGGCTGCGGATGGAGGTACAAAAACCTTCACGCTAAGGGCTGCATTCAGATCTACTGTTACTGATAACGCGCAATTGCGGTTCACGGTAAGCGCTGCGACAGCGGCAACATCTTCCAGCTCAACTTTTGCGGCAGCAAACGCAGGTGGGGCAGCAACATCTATTACAGGCGATGCCAACCGCATAGAAGTGACAGCTGACAGGCTTGCTTTTGTACAACAGCCATCAACAGCAAACGTAAATGCGGGTATGACCCCTGCTGTAACCCTTAGCGCCAATGATGCTAATGCCAACCGCGACCTTGACTTTACGGGAGCTTCGGGCAACGTAACCCTAACTTCTACAGGTTCGCTTACCGGCGCACCGGTAAATGTGAATGCCACGAACGGGCTTGCTACCTTCAGCGGGCTTACACATACCGCTGCGGGTACAGGGCTTGTACTTACTGCAACGCGAACATCGGGCAGTGACTGGGGCGTGAACAGTAATACATTCAATATTAACAAGCTTACCCAAACGATAACTTTTGGCGCACTTGCCAATGTTACCTATGGCGATCCATCATTCACACTTACTGTTACCGGCGGAGCTTCGGGTGAGCCGGTGACTTTTGCCAGCCTTGACCAAAATGTAGCCACCATATCCGGAAATGTAGTTACCATTGTTGGCCCCGGCCAAACATTAATTGCCGCATCACAGGCAGGAAATGATAATTATAATGCTGCTGCCGATGTTGACCAGATACTTACGGTAAATAAAAAGCAGCTTACCATAACAGGCGCCGTTGCCCAAAATAAGGCATACGACGGCACAAAAGATGCTGTGGTAACAGGAGCCACCCTTGCGGGAGGGATCGTAGGCAGCGACGATGTTTCAATTGATGCCTTGTATGTTGCGCAATTCGATAACAAGAATGTTGGTATGGCTAAACCTGTATCAGCGCTGTTTGACATTACCGGTGCACAGGCTTCGCGATACATACTTGCCAACATAGGGTCTGTTACGCTTTCAGCCGACATTACTGCTAAAGAACTTACCATAACCGGCATATCGATCGATGATAAAGATTTTGACTCTGCTACCGATGCCGTAATATCCGGATCACCGGTACTTAACGGTGTAGTGGGCAGCGAGAACGTTACCCTCAACGCTTCGGGTGCCGTAGCAGTTTTCGACAATATAGGTCCGGGCGGGAACATACCTGTCACTGTGGAAGGCTATGCCATAACAGGTGCTGACACTGCCAACTATATCCTTATCCAGCCGGCAGGACTGTCGGCCAATATACTTGAAACAGGATTGGACAACCAAACCATAACTTTTGGCGCACTGGCTCCGGTCACTTATGGCGATCCCGGCTTTGGCCTTACAGCTACAGCATCATCAGGCCTGACGGTGACTTATGCCAGCTCTGACGAGAACGTTGCCACGATCTCCGGCAATACCGTTACCATAACCGGTGCAGGTACTGCGACCATAACCGCATACCAGCTTGGCGACAGCGAATATAACCCTGCACCTGCAGTACAACAGGAGCTTGTGGTAAACAAAAAAATGCTTACCGTAGCAGGCGCTGCGGTAGAAGATAAGATATATAACGGTGGTGATGTGGCTGTGGTTACAGGTACGCTTCCGGGCATCATTGGGGATGACGTAGTTATCCTTGACGGTACGGGGCAGTTTGCCTCTGCAGATGTTGCCAACGGCATTATCGTAGAAACCATCTACGCGCTAAGCGGTGCCGATGCGGGCAACTATGACCTTACACAACCGGGCGACCTTACAGGAAATATTGTTCGTGCTGCACTTACTCTTACAGGTGCTGATGCCGCCGACAAAATTTATGACGGCACTTCGGCAGCAATGGTATCGGGTACCCTTAGCGGAATAGTGCCGGGCGACGTTGTGTCTTACACGGCTATGGGTATATTTTCATCTGTCGATGTGAATGCCGGGATCAGCGTTACCGTAACCGCGACGCTTCAAGGCCCTGACGCAGGCAACTATTACCTTATTCAGCCAACAGGGATCACTGCCGGTATTACGGCTAAAACACTTACGGTTACAGCTACAGCCCAAAACAAACAATATGACGGTAACACGACCGCACAGATAAATATAACAGCCATTAACGGGGTTGTTGAAGGTGATGATGTAACAATTGCTGGCAGCGGTACTTTTTCCAATGCTGCCGTTGCCAACAACAAGCCGGTTACAGCCACACTAACACTAACAGGCAACGATGCTGCGAACTACACGCTAACACAGCCAACAGGGCTTACGGCAAATATTACTGCCATGAACCTTACGGTAGACGTTACCAATGCGGTCGTGGCTGATAAAATATATGATCGTACTACAGCCAATGCCGTAATTTCGGGTGTTGTGATCACAGGGATCGCCGAAGGTGAAGATGTACAGGTAGTATCCGGAACTTTTACCTCATCTCAGGTATCTTTTGCAAATAACATTGTTACCCCGGTACTATCGGGTACGCATGCAGGCAACTATACCTTTACCCAGGTTGGTACACTTACAGGGCACATTACACCAAAAGAAGCTACCATTACCGGAATGACTGCCGCCAACAAAACGTATGACGGCACCAATGCCGCAACGTTATCCGGCGGTTCACTCCAGGGCGTTTTTAGCGCAGATGTTGTGGCGGGGGTTTCACTCACAAGGAGCGGTTACTTTGCCCCGGTAAGCACAGCAGACCAGGGAGAAGATGTGGGTACAGGCAAAGCGGTGATCTCTACATCGGTGCTTACCGGCGCTGCCGCAAGTAACTATACACTTACGCAGCCAACCGGAACTACCGCAAACATTACTGCCAAAACACTTACCATTACCGGCGTTACGGCCAATGGTAAAGTATATGACAGGACCGATGCCGCTACACTTAATTATGAGAATGCCCAGATATCAGGCATAGCGAATAATGATGATGTTTCACTTGGGGGAACACCATCGGCCATATTTACCAATTACAACGCAGGCACGAGGCCGGTAACGGTTACAGGATTTACTCTTGCCGGGGATACATCCAACTATACACTTACACAGCCTGCGGGACTTACAGCAGTAATTACAGCAAAAACACTTACCATGACAGGCGGTACGGTTACTAACAGGACCTATAATGCTACTACCACTGCTGCCCTAACAGGTGTAATACTTACAGGTGTTGAAACAGGCGATAGTGTAACTGCGAACACAGGTACGTTCGCATCGCTAAATGCCGGCACGCACAACGTAACTGTAGTATTGGGCGGTGCTAATGCGGCCAACTATACGCTTACACAGCCGGACCCTCTATTAACCGGAACCATAAACAAAGCGCCGCTTACTGTTACTGCAATAAACCAGACCAAAACGCAGGGCAGTGCGAACCCCAACCTTGCTGCAGCCGGTTCGAGAACGTATGCTACCTTTCAGGGAACTGACAATGCAACAGCTGATGCTGATTTTACGCCTCCGACGCTGACAACTACAGCAGTGACCAACTCACCCGCGGGTGCCTACCCTATAACATTTGCTACCCCGGGAAGCGCTTTGAACTATGAATTTACTTATGTTACAGGTTACCTTATCATTAACGCGCCAACAACTACGGTTTTTGCCAATGGTACGATATGGAGTGACCCGATCACAGGATCAAATCCTTCAAGCTCTAATCCATGGACTGCAAGCCAAACGGTACAGGCTGACGACTACATAGATGTGAGTGGCATAGGCCGTGGTCCGGACGCTGTAGATACAGCAGCCAACAACAGGTATAACATGAACTCGTGGAATACTACTTCAATAGACCTTGATGCATATTTCACGTTCACCATTACACCTGTAGAGGGATACAAGCTTAACCTTGCAAATTTTGTATACACCGGCCAGGTAAGCAGCGGCTCCCCATCGTATGCATTCAGGTCAAGCCTGGATGGTTTCGCCTCAAATATTGGAACAGCATCAGCCAGTGCAACGATATCGCTTGCCGGAAGCAGCTACCAAAACCTGACAGCACCAATAGAATTCCGACTTTATGTATGGGGAACATCATCTACAACTGCTACTTATAGTGTGAACGACTTTAGCTTTAGTGGTTCGGTAGTACAATCACCTCCTGCCCCTACCGCCCCGGCAATTACAAGTGCCGCAGCTGATAGTTCTACATTAGGAGCTACAGACACTTACCAGATAACAGCCTCTGGAACCCCTGTAATAACAGGATATAACGCTGTCGGATCTAATGTATCAGGCACTACAAATACAGCCCTGCCGCAGGGTGCCACGGTCAACACATCTACCGGCCTTGTAAGCTTTGATGGTACTACGCCAATTGGCACACACTACATCAAAGTTTCGGCTACCAGCTATTATGGTACGGGAACGCGTGTAGTTACTTATACTGTAATACCACAGCCTTCGATCTCGGTAACGCCAAGCCCTATAAATACCTTCCATGCCTACCAGGGCCAGGGTGCATCGGCAGCAGTACAGCTTGCATCGGTCACAGGATCAAACCTGTCTCCCGTTTCAGGTAACATCAGCCTTTCTGTAAGCAGTGAATTTGAAATTGCGCTTGGCACGGTTGGTGGTTATTCTTCTGCGGGCAGCTTTACATACAGCGGGGGTAATATAAACCTCACCAACCCACAAATAACCGTAAGGATGAAAGCAGGACTGGCTATTGGGACCCATACCGGTACGCTTACACTATCGGGTGGTGGCGCAACAGCCGTAATAAACCTTGAAGGTTTAGTAGAAGCTGCCCCATCCATTACAACTACAGCCACATCTTTTGGCCCTTACTGTTTGGGCACCCAAAACAACGTAAGCGTTGCCTATACTACCCAGGGTATGTTCCCCACAGGTAACTACTATGTACAATTGTCAAACGCGACAGGTGTATTCCCTACAGATTTTACAGGCATCATCAGTGCGCCATCGGCAACAAGCCCGATCATGGCTACATTGCCAAACACCATGGCAACAGGCAACTATAGGATACGTGTACTGCACTTATCATCGGCACCGCTGCTAACCTTTAGCCTTAACGACAATGGCAGCGACATACAGGTAAAGGCACTTCCAACGCTAACGGGAGTACAAGCCAATGCTGTATGTACAGGAAACGATCCGACCATAACACTTTCGGGACTATTGGCTAATACCGAAGTTAATGTGGCCTATACCCTTGGCGGAAATGCAGGCACTGCGACTGTAACTGCCAATACCCAGGGAGATGCATCTTTTGCCATTGCTGGTGCGAACGGGCAACAACTGACAGTTACTAGCATAACGCGGACTGACGCCGGAAGCTGTGCTGTTAACTTTAGCACAAACAACGCTACGACTCTCGTTGTTTACCCTACTCCATCGCTAACAGGCGTAGAAACGCTACCTGCATGTGATGGCGAGGCTACTGATGTAAAGCTGACAGGACTTCCTGCTAATGCAGCCCTGACCGTAACCTACAGGATCGACGCCGGAGTGCAGGCAACTGCACAGGTAACAGCCGACAATAACGGTAACGCAGTATTCGAACTTACATTTGCACCGGGATTTTATGAAGTGGAGGTACTTGCGGTTGCCAATAACACAACAGCCTGTTCTAATACTGCCCTGACCGGCATGGTATCGCAAATAGTGGTTAACGAAAGGCCAACGGCTGCAATTGTTCCTGACAACTCAGCTATATGCCTTGGCAACACTGCCGAAATACAAATAGCCCTTACCGGAACAGGACCCCTTATGCTTACCTATACAGACGGTACGGCCACACATGGCCCGGTAACTATAAACCAGTCCGAGATCATCGGCGGGATATATACCCTTACTGTTACACCATCTGTAGGTGTGAATACTTACAGTGTTACAGCGCTATCTAACAGCGAATGTGCTGCTCTGCCTGCCGGACTTACGGGAGATGCAACAGTAACTGCCACGGGCAATACATGGCAGGGTGATGCAGCGGGTGATACGGCCAACTGGTTCAACCCTGAAAACTGGTCATGCGGCGAAGTTCCGTCTGATGAAGTCGCTGCTTATATTACCGAAGGCGTCGTTACAATTACTGGTGACCAGACCGCTTACGCATCTACAGTAAATGTTTCCGGTAACGGACACCTGATCGTAGCCGCAGGAAATAACCTTGTAGTTACCGGCGCGGTCATTGTTGAAAACCAGGCAGATGCTACGACCGGCGAGATAACCGGCGGACAGATCACCATTGAGAATACAGCCAACCTGCTACAGGCAAGCAATGCCACGAATATAAACAGCGGGCTTGTGAGCGTAGAGAAAGAAAGCGCGCCGCTATTCAGGCTGGATTATGCACTATGGGCATCGCCGGTAACTGGAGGATCGCTTATAGGCTTCTCTCCTGAAACGCTTGCCAACCGTTTTTACCGTTACAACCCTGTTAACGATACCTATAATGCCGTACCCGGAACTACACAGTTTGAAAAAGGTACGGGTTACCTTATCCGTATACCAAATAATCACCAGGACTATAATGCGGAGACCAACTTCCTGGGCCAGTCATGGGCAGGTACATTTGTGGGTACACCAAACAATGGTAATGTAACTGTTAATGTAGATAATGCAGGTTTCCACGCTGTGGGTAACCCTTATCCGTCACCAATAAACATTGCGGCCTTCTACGAAGCTAACGCCCTGAACCTTGCTGATGATGCAGCCCTGTTCTTCTGGAGAAAGAAAAACGGTTCTGATTACTCATCATACGCATCACTTACCCTGGAAGGATATACTTCAAACGGGCAGATAATTGAAAATGCGGCCGGAGAAGCAATTGAATATGGCGACACGAGCAATGGGTATTTTGCAAACCCTGCGCAGAGCGACGAATGGGTACTTAACCCGGGACAAGGCTTCATTGTTTACTCGAACGGCAATGATATCGTTTTCAACAATGATATGCGTTCGTCCGAGAACCGCAACCAGCAGTTCAGGAACGCACAGGACGAGACTGCCGCAGCGTCACGCTGGTGGGTTAACATCAGCGCAGTAGGCGGAGAGTTCCACCAGGCAATGGTATCGTATAGCACAAATGGTACGTTGGGTATCGACTTTGCCCGCGATGGTAAGGCACTTACAGATGGTACTGTAGCGATATACTCGTTGGCAGGCGAGACCAAGCTGGGCATTCAGGCAAGGCCGTCTTTCGAAGAGACCGATGTTGTGCCAATGGGCTACAAAGCCGTAACGGCGGGTACTTACAGCATTGCTGTTGACCATGTGGAGGGTGTATTTGCACAAGGACAGGTTATTTTCCTAAGGGACAACCTGCTTGGGTCCACGCACAACCTTACCGAAGGCGATTACAGCTTTACGACCGAGGCAGGAACATTTGCCGGCAGGTTTGATGTGCTATATGCCGACGCGCTTGATACCGATAAACCGATATTGGATGCCAACAGCATCATAGCTTACGAACAGGCAGGGGACATCAACATTACTTCGGGTGCCATTATGATGAACGGCATAAAAGTATATGACCTGAAGGGCAGCCTCCTGTACAGCAATGAAAAAGTAAACGCTACCGAGACCGTGATAAGCGGGCTACCATCGCAGGAGCAAATGCTTATCATTGAAATAACTACCGAAAAAGGCAAGGTAAGCAAGAAAATGATCTTCTAAAACGCCTATATCCCCAATATCCTGAGAACTCCCGGCTGCCATCGCTGCCGGGAGTTTTTTTATGCTATTCACTATCGCCGTAATAACGATATGCTAACAATTTGACAATATAGTATTTCCGCTATTTAGCGCACTGATCTTTAATTTTACACCGAAATAAAAAACCGATGAAAATGAAAAAACAATACTTTTTTGCCCTTGGGCTAATGGTGGCCGGACTAACTGTTTCGGCACAAACCAACCTTGTACTTAACGGGGACTTTGAGAACTGGACAGAGGCCAATCCTGAAAATTTTACAGAGTTCACAACTACAGGAACAAATCCACAGACTTACAACGATAACATTACCAAAGAAACAACTATCGTTATGAGCGGGAACTCACTGAGGCAAACAGCTCAGGCTACAACACAATACATTGAATACCGCAACGCCATAGAAGTTATCCCGGGCCATAGTTATACTATCAGTTACGACTACCGTGATAACGACGATCATGCAAGGACAAGGATATGGTCTGCATGGTTACAGCAAAATGGAACTACTTATACAATGCTGACAAACGATGAAGGGACTTTGCGTTATGCCGACCAGAACCTTTCCTATTCTACAGATAATGCTAACTGGGTCCATAAAACACTTACCCTTACCGCCCCTGCTACAGCAACACATTTCAGGTTCCAGGTAAGGACATACAGGGAATCACCGACGGCAGATGGTGGTTTTATCTATTATGATAACTTTTCTATGATAGATAACAATGCTGCAGGAATAGGTGAACATGCCCTTACATCTGTAAAGATGTTCCCTAACCCACTAAACAGCGGTATACTGACAATACTAACCGACAGTGATACTGCTAAGACGGTAGCAATTTTCGATATATTGGGCAAAGAAGTAGTTAATGCTGCTACAGATAACAACACGATAAGTGTATCTAACCTTAGTGCCGGTGTATACATTGTAAAAATAAGCCAAGAAGGCAAAACTGCTACAAGGAAGCTTGTGGTACAGTAATAATCCCTCCGCATAAAAAAAAGCCATCGGGTCCTCCGATGGCTTTTTTTGTTTTATTGTTGTCCTGTCCTGAAATAGCGATTCATAAAAAAAGCGCCCCGTTTCCGGAGCGCTTCATGTATATCGAAAAGATAATTACTTTTTCTTTCCTTTTGCAGGAGCTTTTGCAGCTTTTGCAGCTTCTTGAGCAGCCTTCATAGCAGCACGTGATATCCTCACTTGTGCAACGACCGTATTTTCAGGGTGAAGCAGCTTGAAGTTCTCAGCTGGTAGCTTAGTTACATAAAGCTTGTTACCCATTTCAAGTTCGGTAATGTCAGCCTCTACAAAGTCAGGAAGATTTGCAGGAAGCGCACGCACTTTCAGCTTGCGAAGGTTAAGGCGAAGTACGCCACCTTCCATAACACCTTTAGACTTACCTACAACTTTCACAGGAACTTCCATAGTGATCTCTTTAGCAGGATCAAGCTGGTAGAAGTCGATGTGAAGGATCTTGTCTGATACAGGGTGGAACTGGATATCCTGAAGGATAGCCTCATAAGTTTTGCCTGCAAGGTCAATTACCACTGTGTGTACGTTTGGAGTGTAAACAAGGTTTTTGAACGCCGATTCTTCTGCATTAAAATGTACTGGCTGATCTCCTCCGTATAACACGCAAGGTACCATTCCAGCATTACGTGCCACACGCGTTGCCGCTTTGCCCACGCTTTCTCTTTCAGATCCTTTGATCGTAATTGATTTCATTTGAAATAATTAATATAGTTAATAAATAAAAAATTCTATTGTAAGAACTTACCGCTTATCGAGGTATTGTTCTGCACCATGTGCATTACCTCTGCAAAAAGGTTGGCGCAGGTCACTACCTTTATCTTCTCCGTTCGCTGCTTCAGCGGTATGCTGTCGGTCACGATCAGTTCGGATAGCTTTGAGTTCTCGATCTTTTCGTAGGCATTGCCAGATAGTATGGCATGCGTACATATCGCCCTTACGCTCAATGCGCCTTTTTCGATCATCAGGTCGGCCGCCTTTGCAAGCGTTCCACCTGTATCTATCATGTCGTCTACAAGTACGATGTTCTTTCCGGTCACATCGCCTATAAGCTCCATTGTTTCAATTACGTTCGCTTCCTTACGCTGCTTGTAGCATATTACTACATCGCTGCCCAGGAATTTGCTGTAGGCATAAGCCCTTTTCGATCCACCCATGTCCGGCGAAGCGATGGTCAGGTTCTCCAGGTTAAGCGACTTGATGTAGGGCACGAATATGGTCGACGCGAACAAGTGGTCTACCGGTTTCTCGAAGAAGCCCTGTATCTGGTCGGCATGCAGGTCCATGGTCATTATCCTGGTAGCGCCTGCCGTTTCCAGCAATTTGGCGACCAGCTTGGCTCCTATCGGCACCCTTGGCTTGTCCTTCCTGTCCTGCCTGGCCCAACCAAAATATGGTATCACCGCGGTAATGTGCCTGGCCGAAGCCCTTTTGGCGGCATCGATCATCAGCAGCAGTTCCATCAGGTTGTCGCTGCTCGGGAACGTAGAGCACACAAGGAATACCCTTAAACCCCTTATCGATTCCTCGAACGATGGCTGGAATTCGCCGTCACTATATTTAGAGAACGTCACCTTACCCAGTTCCACGCCATAGCTTTTGGCTATTTCTTCGGCCAGGTACGTGCTGTTCGAACATGCAAAGATCTTTGCGTCCGGTTCAAAGTACGACATTTTAATTTGTTGTTTAGTAGTTAGTTAGTGCTGTGTTGTGTAAACGAGGTGCAAATTTAGGAATTAAATCCGAGCGTGAAAGTATTTTTAGCCGTATTTTTCCTGAAATTAAAATTTTATTTCTACATTTGCACCCGTTATCATTGGCCTGGATGGCGGAATTGGTAGACGCGCACGACTCAAACTCGTGTACTTAGGTGTGTGGGTTCGATTCCCACTCCAGGTACTAAGCCTCTCGGGAACGAGGGGCTTTTTTAATTTCAGACCATCTATACTTACATATAATTTCCAGCCTAAACACAAACTACATTTACGTCGGATCGACCGACATTGTGTTAGGCCTATTTCACAGACATGCACATCGATGGAAGGAGCAAGGTCCCTGGAATATACTGTATGCCCTGAACCGGAAAAGAAATACTTGAAGATGCCAGAAATACTCTTTTGGGCTCAGACTCTTTACACTTAAAAAGAAAGCTACTATTTCTCTTTATCTTTCAAAAACCATTACTCAATAATTTCCCAGTCCAGAGTTCCGGCAGAATTATATTCCATCTTAACATCCACTAATTTTTTTTTTGATCTTTACGGCAATTCCCCTTCCTTCAGCATCAAGTGCTATAAGGTTATTTTTGTTCTTAAATCCGGTAAAGTGTTCGTTTTCATATTTTGAGACCCATGCCCCGATATGGGCTGTAATTTCAGGGCTTAAACCCAGATCAGCAGGATAAATATAGCCTCCGTCATATTTATCCCTTATACCTGTGCCACTAAGGCCGCCGTCGACAACCAAATATTTCATATTCAAATTTATGAGAATATTCCAAATATCCATAAAAAAGAAAACCCCTACAGAATGTGCTGCAGGGGTTTTCACCAAACCAACCAATTTATAAAACCAATCCTATTATATTCTTTATTTAGGCAGTAAAGACTTTTGAGGTCCTTAATTGGCCTCTTGAAAAGAAAACCCCCGCAGAAACGTGCTGCGGAAGGGTTTTCAAACAAACCAACCAATTTATAAAACTACCAATTTTATATTTTTATGTTCCTTAGTTAACAAGTACCTTTTTGTTTACTACCTGGCCATTTTCAAGTGTGGCTTTCACGATCACTACCTGGTTCTGTGCGGTAAGTGAAGTAGTTGTAAGTTCCTGAGCGTTCACATTATTGTTCACATAGATCGCTTTTCCAAGGAGGTCGTACACTACAACAGACTTGATAGCTTCCGGCGATGTTACAGTTACCAGTTTTGCATTTTGGAAGATAACCACTTGCGAAGGTGCAACTACAGGGTTGTCAGTTCCAAGCGCCTCTTCGGCATATACTATCTCAAAACGTGTATCGAAAGTTCCAATTTCAGATGTAAAGCTGTAAGCGCCATTTTTCAGGTTGTGTGTAGTACCGGTAAGGTTATCTTTTACGAATACTGCCTGCTCGCCAAGGAAGATCCCATCCATGTGGTCTATTGAGAATTCGAACGTTCCTGCTGCTGCTGTGTTAAAGCCCATTGGCACTACATCTTCTGCTGTAAAGGCAGGGCGTCCCTGGATGGCAAGTGACTGGTCAGCAACTACAGAGTAAAGATTGGTATCACCATCTTTAAAGCTTACACCATCTATACCGTTGTCAATATCAAGAGTAGCTTCGGCCGTGTAGCCTATTACAGCTTGTGTGAACACTGCACCACCTCCGTTAGTAACATTTACCCATATCCTTGAAACTTCTTCTTCTGTTGAAGCCGGTGCTGCGTTCCTGAAGAACTGGTCAGAACTGTTAGCCTTACGCATTTTGTTCGTGAACACAAGGTTTGAAGCGCTTTTTGCTTTTACGATAAAGCCTTGTCCTGTGTTAAGCGTTCCATGAGGGTCAACCGCATAAGCATTCTCTCCACCCGGTGCAGCATTGGCACAGTAAGCAAGCTTTGTAAGTGTAGAGTAGCTTGATCTTGTAAAATCATTTGTTTTCCTCCAAAACCATATCGTACCTTCAATGTTGTTGATGTTGGCATCGATGAACTCACTTACGTTGATCGGTGACGGGTAAGGGTTCCCTACTGCGTTGTAACCGTTTGACGCACCTTCATACACCATTGGGAATGTGATCGTACCGTTGTTTGGTGTTCCCGAGAACAAACCGTTGTATACTGCGGGAGCGGCTGACGGGTGATCGTTCGGTGTACGGATAAGGTAACCTTTTGCAAGTGCGAACGTTGTTGTTGAAGGGCTTGCTACCGGGTTGTACAGGTTAGTGTGTGTATTGTAAGTGTAAAAACGGTTAGTAAGCGTCATTGGCGAGAACTGAAGCAGTGTCTGTGTGCCTGTTACCGGAGATGTCCATAGTGTGTAGTCAAGCCTTTTGATCATTGAGCTGTTCCTTTTGATAGAAGCCGTTCCTGTATTAGATACATTGTTCATTTGTACAAGGTCGCTGTTGCTGTTCATTGTAAGCACACCTCCCTGGGCAATGTCGATCTGGTTTACTACGAAAAGGTTCTTTCCTACCGGCAGTATTATAGAGCCTGTCGACGTTACTGTTAGTGAGCATGCTTCAACATCTGTTGTTGGTGCGTAGATACCGTTGATGATAACCGCTTTGCTGCTGTCAGGAAGGCCGTTAGACCATGTGCCGTCGGCATTATAAGTCGTAGAGTACTGGCAGCCTGCGCTACCAAATTCGTCAGCTCCTACATAAGGCGCTGTAAGGCTCCTTGTATCTCCGTCGATGTCGTTCGCAATGTTAAGCGCCTGGCCTGCGTTGATGCTCATGTTAGCTACCGCGAATGGTGCAAGGTGAAGGTCAGATGACGATACGAACGTTGGCATTACTGTGGTCGAAGCGCCGTCTTTGCCTGTAGCTGTTTTCCACTGGGCGAACGTTTTGATGTTAGCTACCTGGTAGAAGCTGCCTATCGAGCCCATTTTATCTACAGAATAGTAGTTGTTGTTGTTGAGCGTTGCAAATGTTGCCTGTCCTGCTGTTGCTACGTAGATGGCAAAGCGTGTGCCGTTAGATGGCTGTGTGTTGATGAACATGTTGTTCCTCACGTCCAGGTTCACTACGTTGTTCTCAATGAAAAGCGCCGAAGATATACCTGCGTTATTGTACTGGCTTTTTGAAAGCTTCACCGTATTATGGTACAATTTATAACCCCTGCCTAGGAAGATACCGATACCAAAGCCATTTTGGTTCTCACCACCGTTGCCCGGGCCTATTACATCAAGTATAAAGTTATTTACTACAGTGATATTAGTATTTGTAGATGTTGACGAAAGGTTGATACCTGCAATTCCTACACCGTTTGCAACTGTTTTTTCAATTTGAGACAGGTTGTTGGCAGAGATAGTACCGTTAGTACTGTTGCCTGCGATCTGGATTCCTGCAAAGCCAAGGTCACCGCTGTTATGGTTCCTGTAAACACCTGTTATCGTGTTCTTGTTGATCGTAAAACCGTTAAGGTTTGACATGTATACTGCTGTGATGATCCTTTCTTCTGTAGTCGCACCGCCAAAGATACTTTTTTCAACTACTACATTTTGAAGGGCAGAAGATGCCGCTGTACCGTCAAGGATATAAACACCCTCTTTAACGTTTAGGAAAGTTACATTGCTCACCGTAAGTTTCTTCACTTCAGCAGCCGCAGCACCAATGTTCAGGCTGTTGTTCGCCGATGTATCCTGGCCTACATAAACACCCATTGTGTAAAAGCTATCCCCGTTAGTATAACTTTGCTGAAGTACAGCGTTCTTGATCGTTACGTTCTCAGGAGCGTTAGAGCTTGAAGGGCTTACAAGGTAGATCACAGAGCGGTTCGTGTAAGTAAGCTGTCCGTTATTATCTATAGTAAGGTTTTTGCCTGTACCGCCTGCTATGTTGCTGCCATCGATGATAATGTTATCGGCACCATTCATTTTAAATACTGCCTGCACCGGTACAGTACCATTTGCGTTGTAAGCGTCGATCCTTGCGTTAACACCTGTGTTAGGACGGATGGTTACTGTGTTCGTTGCACTTGTACCTGTGAACTGGTTAAAAGTGATCGGGAAGTTCTCACCAAGTGTATTGTTATATAACGCATCGTTCAAAAGGAACGTTACAGGGCCTTGTACGCCTATGCTGTTTACTGCAGCTGCAGCGTCAGATATTGTTTTGAAATCGTTGCTTAACGCCTGGCCAATCGTATAAGTGCCTGATAGTGGCTGCGGAGCTGTTACAGTACCCACGATCGTTGGGGGCGTGTGGTTACCATTAGTATGTAGTATCCTCCATGTAGTACCGCCTACCCTGTCAAATACATATATCCTTACAAAAAGGCGCTCTCCGGCCAACACAGGAATGTTCACGTTAACGTCCTTTTGTGTACCAGTATTGGTAGATACGGCCGGATTTGTAATACCTACTGATACAGATCCCGAGAAATCGGCATTTTTGGAGTAACGCACTTCAAACCTTTTGTATTCACCCTGGTATTTGAACCTTATTTTAGTTACCGTCATCGAGGCTCCCGTAGTTGGCCTGAAGCTCATTTGGTAATATTTATTATAATCTGCTACTGTTGCAGCGTCACCCCAACCTGAGGTTTCAAAACCTTGCCAGTTGGTGTTAAGGCTAACATTGCTGCTTGCGGTAAATTCGTCTGCTGCTACATAGTTGGCTACAACTGTAGGGGCGGTAGACGGCTGGTTGTTGATCACGCCTGTCCATTTTACTAGATCTGTTTGGCTGAAACCTAGTACAGGAAGTAATAATAGTACTAGATAAATTGGTAGTGTTTTCATTTTGTTACTTATTGGGGTATAAATCTTAATTTTCTGTTAACTTTCTGAAGCAAAGATAGGCTCAGCTTTAAGATTTATTTAATGGGAAAAACACTTCTTATCTATGCAACTATAAGCAAATCACATTATTGGATTTTCCTATTTTTAAATAAAGAAAAACTATCAGACTAAAACGTTATAGTTGTTAAAATTTAGTCATTCGACGGGCAATTTTACCTTTCGTCGATGTTTTTGTGGTGAAATTTTTTTTTAAATTTTTTTTAGGCAGTAATTTTAGATAGATTTTTTAACGTTTTCTTATGATTTATAATGTGTATTTTCTTACATAAAATTTTTAAAAACGTCAAATTTTACCAAATTGGCTCCTGAAGATCGCATTATCATCAAAATTCAGCCAATTGATTGGGCAAATACTCATAAAACGGCGAAATGAATGTTTTATCACAAAATGTTAAAATTTAAACGCACTTTTAGCACTCATAAGCCAGTGTATTATAAGATTGTCAAATAATGCATAATACATATCAAAAGCATAATGAAAAACTTTGGAGCCATAATAAAAAATCCCCAAACCACGGCGGTAGGGGATTTAATTGCATCCAACTAAAAAATTACTAAACATTATGAGAGCAACCTCATAAATCCTTTTATACTGTAGGGCCAAATACCCTGTATTATCTGAGAGCAAAGATATTGTTAATCTAACATCATGCAACAGAGCATTTTAGTTTTACATTAAATACACACAATATATCGTTTTATTTAAATTATAATTAAAACTGATTATTTTATCATACATTATATGTAAGGAAAAACCCCTGTAGTAGAATTATTAAAACAATCTCAACAGGGGCTCAAAATTATTTTTGTATGAAATACCTTAACACATTATTCAAATACTATCTTTTTTGTAGCTGTTGTATTATCATCCAGCTTGATCTTTATGACCACTATACCTTTTGAGAGGTTTAGGGACGGCGTTGAAAAGCGCTCTGATGCTATATTGCCATGCTGGTACAGCAGCCTTCCGTGCAGGTCATACAACTGCAGTTCCTCAATTGGTTTAGGAGCATTGACATTTACCTTAGCATCTTGTGCAAATGCAATAACATTTCTGTTCCCTGCATCAATATCGCCATTGCCAAGCGCTTCGGCATATACTATAGCGAATCGCCCGTCAAAAGTACCTGCCTCGGTAGCAAAGCTATAGTCGCCATTCCTCAGGTTATGTGTAAGCCCCGTAAAGCCATCGAGCAGGTACATGTCCTGTTCGTTTTCAAATATTCCGTCGGCATGGTCAAGAGAAAAGGTAAAGTTCCCGGCTTCATTGGCAGTAAATCCTAGGGGTACTATATCTTCTGTAAAAAACTGCGGACGCCCCTGTATGGCCAGCTCGTGCCCATCGATGATCGAATATAGACTCACTCCGCCTCCTGCAAGTGATCTCCCGTCAATGCCATTGTCATAGCCAAGGGTAGCCTCATTGGTGTAACCGATCACTGTTTGTGAAAATGCACTGCCGGATCCTTTAAGGTTTATCCACATACGGGATGAGTCATCCTGTGCTGTGCGCAAAAACTGGTCTGAGCTGTTGCCCATGCGCAGGCTATTGGTAAAGATCACACTACCCGGGGTTAGCGCATTGACAAAAAAGCCCTGGCCGGTATTGATCACCCCATTAGGGTTCACCGCAAAATCATTGGTACCGCCCGGAGCCGAATTGGCAATGTAGGCAAACTTCGTAAGCGTGCAATAAGAGCTTTCCTCTGTATTATTGGTCTTCCTCCAAAACCACAGCTGCCCGGAAATTATCCCTTCGTTGGCATCTATAAAATCATTTACGCTTATGGGCGATGGATAAGGGTTACCGATCGCGTTAAAGCTCGCTAATCGGGGCTCCTCACCCTCCCCTACTTCTTCTGTTGCAGGGTCTATGTAATTGAGGGTGCGTACCACCGTACCATTATTAGGCTGGCCTGTAAACGTACCTGTGTGAACTGTAGGTACGGACGAAGGATGTGTATTCGGCGTACGTATCAGATAGCCTGTTGCCGGCATGAAATCCTGTGTTGGCGCTATAACATTATATATGTCTGTAACCGTGTTATAAACATAAAAACGGTTGGGTAATGTTTCCGGAGAAAAGTCAAGTAACTGTTGGCCCGTCACCGGTGCCGACCATATACTATAGTCCAGCCTCATTATTTTTGAGCTACTCCTTGTAGCGCTGATGCTTCCGTTGTCCTGAATATCATCGATCTGGATAAGTGACCCCTTGTTCTCCAATATAAACTCCGAGCCTTCTGCTACGGTAAGTTTACCCTTAACGGTCAAATTAATTCCTTCCGGCACAGTAACAACGGCATCATTCGCCACCAGACACGAGCACACAGCCATGTCTTCCGTAAGATCAAGGTCAGCCATGATCTCAACCGCTGTGGTAATATCATAGCTGCCGCTCCACGCTCCGTTATATACTACAGCGGGTGTTACCGTTATCAGTAGCGGTTCTGTAGCTATGTTGCTGCATATGCCGTCCTGCACCAGCGCACGGAAATATTTTGATGATATCAGTGCACCCGTATTGGCCGCAGTAAGTGTAGAGAAGGTAATGTTATGATCCTGTACGTTTACCGTAAAAGCCTCGTCATCTGCCGACTGCCATTTCTGTATGGCACCACTGTAACCGGTAAGCACTATATTGTTGATCCCTGTATTTTTACAAATGGTAGCATTGCTTGTAGCAAGCGTCCCTGCAACAGTATTGTCAACCGTTACGACCAGTGTTGTAGCTTGTGTTACCGTTGTGCTGCAGTATCCGGGAAAGGTTATCCTAACCCAATAAGTAGTATCGGCAGTTGGCGATACGGTAAGTGTACCTGCCGTTTGACCTGCTATCACATTGGCATCGGATACTGCCCCTGTGCCCCACTGGTAAGTCCCGCCTGTCCCAGTACTGCCGCCCGATGCTGTAAGTGTGGTGCTTTGCCCATAGCATAATGCATTGTTACCCGAAAGGCTTACAGGTGCAGAAGATGTTTTTGTAATGTCTATCCATGCATTGGCATCGCCCCCGGCTTCACGAAGAATGATCCTTACAGTGCTGCTTTCATTAAGGTAAAACGTTCCGAGGGGAATATTCTGGACACCCGCGCTCCATCCGTTGTAATGGTACACCTGCTGTTCAGCCGCCGGGCCGGAGCCATCAATATCTACATACACCCATATTTCGTCGTCCCATTTGCGGGCTGCGAATACATATTCACCGCACTCAAAACCTGTCCTGCGGGCATCGAACCAAAAGTCATTATCACCAGGCCAGCTACACCCTATCCATGTAGGCGCGTTCGAAGGGTTCTCCCCCGCCTGGTCGAAACTATTTTCAGAATTGAAGGTTAGCGGGTCGAAGGTATAATAGCCTTTATATGCATTTGACAGCATATTGCTGTTATTGCCCTGGTAGGCATATACCATCCACTGGCCAATGCCATAGGTCACCTGGTCGCCGGGAGCGTTATTAGTAGCCGTTACGTTAAAAACGTAAGCATCGGTATATTCTGCCACATCCGGATTTGAGCGGCATGGGCCATACATCCCTCTGCGCACCCAGTACGTTCCGGTATTGTATACTGTAACAGAAACATCGTTGCCGGGAAGTACATTTTCGCCAACCACGTTCCCTGAACCCCATTGGTAAAAGGCTGTTCCGGCCGTGCCGCCCTGCGCAGTAAGTGTAGTATTGCCCACACAAGCCGCGATCTGAGCGTTCGATACCGATGTTGGCGCTGTAGCCATACACTCAGCAGGGTAGTAATCAAAGATAATATGCGACTCGCCCGGGCCTTCGTAATAATCGATCACCAGATCGGCAGAGCCATTGATATAATATGTACCTTCCGATTCTATGACACCGTGCTCAAACCATGCCTGCATATTTTCTGGAAATGTAGCTCCCCCATCAAGGCTCAGGCGGTAACCATCATCACCACCAACCCTGAAGGTATAGTAACCCGGGGCCACATCGATATGCATTTTAAATTTAATTGAATAATTCTGGTAGTGGTCGCCACAAAGGTCTGGGCCTGCAAGGGGCTGGTTCTCGAGAAGGTGTACGCTGAACGTTTCGCCCGGGGTAATGTAACCGCTGTAAGTTCCTATAAAAGGGTTTGGTGGTGCGATGCCGGGACCTCCCTGTACAATGTTGGAATAGACGTAGCCTATCCACTCATTGTCTCCGTAAGACGTCTGGTCACCCATAACGGGGTCACATTGAGCATTGGCCCTGAAAGAGGAACATAATAATATTAGCGTTAAGGTGGCTGTAACGTAAAAGCTACGTCCGTATAGAGCTATAGTATTCATAAACAGTTATTTGAATAGGCGCAAATATACTTTACAGATTAAATATTAACAAAATATTAACCAATATTTGCTGATTGTGTACCTATTTAGCTTAACCTGTCAATATTTCGTACTAAATGGATAATTAGTATGAAGAAGATGTATGAGTTATAACCATATCTAAAAAAATAAAAACCCCTCATACTACAAAATAGTACAGGGATTCTTACATCCAACTAAAAAATTACTAAAACATTATGGGCATGCCCATAATTTCTTTTATGTTGTGTGAATTAGCATCAGGAAAAAGTTTTTAGTGAAAGGCCCCCTGAGATGCAACTAAAAGGAGGCCTCGAAATCCACTAAAAAAACTTACTAAAACATTATAATGTTTACTACGCATTATAATTCCTTTTGCCTGGCGCCCTATTGGGCCGCGCCATTATGGCTGTATCGTTGTGAGACGAACAATTAGTTCATCATGATCTTTTTGGAAACGACCTGCTGGTTATCAAAGGTCATTTTTACAACAACTACCTGTTGTGCAGTATCTATAACCGAAGTTGTAAACTCACTACTGTTAACATTACTATTGCTGTAAAGCGCCCTTCCAAGCATGTCATATACGGTTACCGACTTTATGTCCTGCTGTGCCTTAATGCTTACCTGCTTTCCGTCACGGTATACGATAACATCTTTAGCTTCGATAACAGGAGTGCCAATGCCAAGTTCTTCATCGGTGGCATATACGACCATAAAGCGATCGTCAAATGTACCTGCCTCTGTGTTGAAGGTATAGTTGCCCCCTTTGAGGTCGTGGAAGTTCCCTGTAAGGTTATCCACCAGGTAGATATCCTGGCCTGCGGCAAACAACCCGTCAACATGATCAAGTTCAAATGTATATGTGCCCGCAGCGCTTGCTGTAAAACCAAGCTGTACCTGATCCGAGTTAACGAATGTTGCACGTGCCTGGATGGCAAGTTTCATAGGCTCACCATTTTCAATGATCACAGAAGACAGATCAACAGTTGATCCGCTCAGTGCAGTACCGTCAAAGCCATTGTCGTATCCCGCTGTAGTTTGCGGCGAATATGCGATCAGTGTTTGCGAGAAATCACTGGCGGCATTCTTCACATTAAGCCATATACGGCTCATTTCGTATTGTACAGCAGGCGAGTTGTTGCCCGAATTCCTGAAGAAATTATTAAAATTCAGGTCGAGGCGCATGTTGTTCCTGAAAACCAGGTTTTTATTTACACTGGTAGCCTTTACTATAAAGCCCTGTCCTGTGTTTAGTGCGCCAACGCCGGGAGCCAGTTGAAAAGGATCGGCAATAAGATCATTGTCACTGCTTGATCCGCCCGGTGCAGCGTTCGCTGTATATCCGGTCTTGGTCATCGTACAGTAGCTTGACTGTGTGTAATCGTTCGTTTTCCTCCATACCCAAAGCGTACCTTGTATGTTGTCAATATTAGCATCGATGAATGCCGTAACGCTTATTGGCGAAGGATATGGATTACCTACCGCGTTATAGCCATGGGTAGCATCCTGATAAGCCATTGGGAAATAAACATTACCGTTGTTCGGCGTACCATTGAACACACCCTCATATACCGTAGGCGTTGTAGACGAATGAGTGTTTGGCATACGGATAAGATATCCTTTAGCTTTTGCAAAAGTTGTCGCTGCCGGGTTGGCTATCGGATTGTAAATGTTGTCAGATGTATTATAGGTATAAAAACGGTTAGTAAGGGTGTTAGGAGAAAAATCCAAAAGTGTCTGGCTGCCGCTAACAGGCGATCCCCACATTACATAATCCAGCCTCCTAAGCTTAGAGCTGTTCCTTTTTACCGTTACAACACCTGTGTTTTGTGTGTTCTCTGTCTGAATAAGGTGGCTGCTGCTTTCAAAAGTAAGAGCCGATCCCGTTTCTACGTTCACATTGTAAGTAACATAAGCATTTGACTCACTGATGAAGTTCACCTGCGCGCCGTTTTGCACATAGATCGAACATGCCTGGATATCCTGCCCGGCATAAGTCTTATTTGACTTGAATATCACGTCTTTACCAAACGCAGGCTCACCGTTGCTCCATGCACCGTTCTCCCATGTTGTAGATGCTGAACAGTAGATACCTGTGTTGGTACCCGGACTTGGCATTTGTACTGAACCGAACTCATCTGCTCCTATATCCGGCGTCGAAGTGTTCCTTACCTGTCCGTCGATATCTTTTGACACAAAAGTAATTGGAGTACCTGCGTTGTTTATAGTGCTGTTGCTCGAAGCAAGGTGCAGGTCGGTAGCCGAAATGAACGTTGGGTTATACTCATACGAGTGACCGTCTTTTGTGGTAAGCGCTTTCCATGAATCGAACAAAGTAAGGTAATCAGGGCTGTTAAAGCTCTCAATGTCATTCACACTCCACTGGTTGGCAACGAACGCCACTTTATCATTCGAAAAATAAGAGTTGTAATCCAGGTGCGTGAACACATTATTAATGTTAGAATAGTGTGTTTTTACAGCTATTGCGGTCCTTCTTGTGTTAGGGTTGGTCTGGTTGTTGGCAAATATGTTGTTCCTAACATCCAGTCCGGTCCCGGATTCAACGTAAAGTGCTGCGGAGTATCCGATAGGGCCACCCTGTTGGTTCGTATTAAGCGATACAGTGTTATGGATAATTTTATACCCGCCACCACTCGCTACCACTATACCATGTCCACAACCCCTATAGTTCGTAGTATTATAACCTATAACATTAAGGATAAAGTTATTGGCTACCAAAATGTTCGAAGCATTTTCGGTTGAGTTAAGCACGATACCTCCAAAATAGTTACCTTCATCAAGCGTTTTTAGTATTTCGCTCATATTATTTTTAAGAATGTAACCGTTCTTACTGTTCCCTGATACATAGATACCTGCCGAAACAAGGCTTCCCGCTGCAGTTTCCCTGCGAAGGTTATAAATAAGGTTCTCAGTAAACTCAAACCCGTTAACGTTGTTTAGGTGCGTAGGCTGAATTATAGTTTCTGTATTCACCTCAGAACCAAGGTCGTTTTGGTGAATAACTATGTTAGATGACTGCAAGTTTGTGTTGCTGTTACCATTTACATACACACCCTGCTTAAGGTTCATGAAGTCGTTATTTTTAACGATCAGGTTGTTGTTAGCGCCAGATGCGGTATTCTCCATTGTCTGGTTGCTTGAGTTCATCGAATCGCCACCTGAATAGATACCCATACAGAAGTTTGACTGATAATTTTTGTATGTCTGCCTGATGTTACAGTAGTTAACCGTTACATTGTTAGCACCATTGCTGCTGCTGGCACTTGTTATCCAAAGTACCGTCCTGTTACCAGTATCCTGGCTTACCTGGTGTGACCCCTGGCCAAGGTAGCTGCTGTTCACCAATGTAAGGTTCCTTGTTGTTCCGCCTATAGCATTACTTCCGTCGAAAATAATATTGTCTGCGCCTACAAGCTTAAATACTGCGTATACCGGTGTCCATGCTCCCGAAACTGCATCGCGTACAGCTTCGATACGTACGTTCTTAGCAGGGGCAGGCTTGAACGTTACCGTATTGGTAGTAGATGTACCTGTAAACTGGCTAATGGTTATAGGGAAAGTCTCGCCTGTAGAAACATTATAGTTATTATCCTTCAACAGGAAAGTTACCGGGCATGTTACACCATATTGGTTAAGGTGCGCTACCGCAGCCGAGATCGTTGTGAACTGAGGATATTCATACTGGGTTGTAGCGCTGATAACGATAGTTCCGCACAATGCGCCAGATATAGTTGGCTGCATTACGCTAATATTTATCGTTGCCGATGATGTTGTATTGTAAGCATCGGTTACAGAGTAGGTGAACGAATCTGTACCTACGTAGTTGGTGTTCGGGATGTAAGTAACCGTATTGTTAGCATTAAGTATCGCCGATCCGTGCGCAGGGTTGCCCGTAAGCGCTACTGTTGAAACAGCGCTGTTGCCTTGCGTATCGTTGCTAAGCGGATTGAATGTTACCGTTGTATTCTTTGCGGTAGAAACGTTATCAGTTGCGGCAGCGTATGGGGTAACGTTTACCACGTTCACAGTAACTGTAGCCTCGTTAGAAACTTTGCCGTTGCTGTTAACAACCGTATATTTAATGGTAGCAGTACCTGTAAATGATGCCGATGGCGTATAAATGATATTGCTTCCTGAAGGCGAAGCGCTGCCTGCACCAAGCGGCTGGGCCGTAATGGTTATGGCACCGAAAGTCCCACTGCCCACCTGGTCGTTAGACAATACAGAAAGCGTAACCGGAATGTTCTTACCTGTGGTAGCCGCATCGTTCACAGCTGTAGGGCTCGGGAAGGCAACAACAGTTACGGTGTAGTTCGCCTCACTGGTAGTTCCATCGGCCCCTGTGATCCTATACCTTACCACCCTGTCACCCAGAGTGGCGGTAGGGTTAACTGTAATGTTATTACCATTGATGGTAGCCGTACCTAAAGAAGCCTGAAGCAAAGGAGCAATGATCTGCACGTTGGAGATAGTTGTTCCTACAGCCGTGTCATTGCCTGTAACGTTCCTGGTAATGGCCGTCGACTCATAAGTAGTATCAACATCCGCATTGGCAGTAACACCACCGTTAGAAGCCACAGTACCTGTAAGTGTAGGGCCCTGCGCGTTACCATTATCATAAGCCATCGTCCTTAAAAAGTTCTTAGAATACCAAATATCGGCACAATCATACATATACATACGTATAGTAAGTGTCTGTGCAGGAAGTGCTACAAATGCTGCAGGAAAATTCATAACAAGGTTTGAATCTCCTCCCGGAAGGGACACTTCAGCAATATTCGTTGCTGCATTTGTAAGGTTAACCCATGTAGATCCGTCTACCGAAGCACGAACCTGCAGCTTTCTTGCCTGCTGGGCACCGGGGGTATTCACATTTATCTTAAACTGTGATGGAGTGATCTTATAACCTGAGTTTGGCGCCGCTTTGAACTCTATGTACTTTGATGTAACGATGGTAGGGTTAGCAGCTCCTGTAAACCATCCTTTCATGATAAAACCGAAGGCTTCCCATTGATCTTGCTGAAGGTTGACTCCTCCTGCAGATGTCATGCTTTGCGCCGTCATGTTGGCGGCAACGCCTGTAGGGTTCGTGGTGTTCCATGTTGCCAGATTTGCCTGCGAAAAGACAAAGCACGGCAATAGCATTAGAAAAAATAGTGCTTTTTTCATTTTAGTAATGTTTTTAATTTTAGGCAGTTATGGGGGGCATAACTGATTTTTGGTTGCGGGGGCAAATGTAGTACAATTCTTTTTAATATAAAAATTTTTTTCTTCTGAATTTTAAGAAAATTTTAAGACTTGAGAACATGCATAATTGCTAGAAAAATCTTTTATTTTCAATCGTTGGATCTGGCTTTTTTAGCTATGCATTTTTACAAGTAATATGGAGTTGCTTACTACAACGTATGGTAATATGCAAACGTTTTTAACGGTCATCAATGTGCAATTTCAGGGTGCACATTATTTATAGAATTTCGGCGGGGGCATCGCCGAGATCCTTAACAGTAAATAGCAATGAATGATTTCATAAGAACATAGTAAATTTAGTGGTCAGCTCTTCCGGATGGGTTAAATTGTGGAGCAAAGTAAACACATAATTCACAAAACTTAATAAAATGTTAATAGACAAAACATAGACAAAAGACAAAAAAGATAACTTTTTACCCATGAAAACCAGCCAATTACAAACAACAGTCTGTTTTATAGACAAATTATATAGACAAAGCACCTGCAAAAAAAAAATTGCAGGTGCTCTTATAAAGACGTGTCGCGGCTTTTCTAAATGCCCATTATGACCTTTTCAAAATCCGGATCATCGGTAATGTTCATTTTCTTCTTAATGCGATATTTTTTTGTGATAGCACTCTCGGGAGATATCTGCAGCATTTGGGCGATCTCTTTATTGGATAGATTAAGTTTAAGCAAAGCACAAAACTCAACATCATTTTTTGTCAGGTTAGCATATCGTCCCGCCAACGAAATGCTAAAGTCCGGATGAAGGTTATTGAAGCGCGCCTCGAACTGCCTCCAGTAATCTTTCTGCTTTACCAGCAATTCAAGTTCCTTTTTAGCATCTGCTACCTTAACCAGGGCCTCTGTATCCAGGCGTTCAACGATCTCCTGAAGCTTATCCTGGTAATTGGCCATTTTCAGGGCAGATGATGCAAGTTCCCTTTGCTTTTCCGAAATGACCTCCTTTTGTGCCTGTGTAAGTTCCTGCTCGTACTTGTGCTGCATCCTGAGCATATCCTTCTCGGCATCGGCATATTTCAGCCTCTCTTTATGCAAACGCCCCTTTAGCCAATAACTCCTGAGGTACAACAACGTGAGCAGTATAAGGCCAAGGCTTACCGCAATATAAATATACATCACCGTCCTTTCAGATTCCCGGGCTTTTTGCAGGGCCGCATTCTTTGCCTTAAGCGCCATGCTCTTTTCATTTTGCAATTCCGTTTGGAATTTCGCCTGCAATTCCCGCGAATAACTGTCCTTTTCGGCCCTTGCCAAAGAGTCCTTTGCTTTTATTGCCCTTTCCAGCCCCGCGATAGCCTCCTTGTGATTATCTGTCTTGCTGAACGTTTCTGCCGTGGCTATGTCGAACCGGGACCTATCCTGCCGATTTACGCTTTTATATATCTCAAGCGCACGTATGGTGTGGATCACCGGCAAGGCTTCCCTGTAGTCTCCTTTTTTATTAAGCACCTCAATATATTCGGCAGCGATTATTACCGCGTTTATCGAATTCGTTCCAGCAAGTATATTCACGGCAGACCTGTAATTCCTGCAGGCCTCTTCTAAATTACTGGCATCTTTAGCGATACGTCCCAGCTTAGAATAGGCAATTGCCACATGCCCGGGGTGCTTCAGTTTCTTCAACCCTTTTATCGCGTCATTCAAGGCCTTTTTGGCTTCCTTGGTTTTTCCCAAATGAATGAGCACTTCGCCATAATTGACCAGCGTAAGGTTATAATTGGACATATCATTCTGCGAGCGGAATATTTTAAGGCAGTCCTCATAAAGGTCTTTGGCAAAATTGAAATTTTCCATCTTTAGGTAGATGTTCGCCAATTTCTGCATTGTTGAGGCCAGCAGCGGCGAATTGATCTCCTTAAGCACCTTAATACCCTTAAGCGCATACTCGATCGCCTTGTCATATTCCAGCATGAACTGGTAATTGGAGGACATATTGCTGTAAGTGACCCCTTCCTTATCCTTCAGCCCAAGGTTTTTGCTGATCTCCAGCACCTCCTCCAGGCACTTGAACGATTCGTCATACTGTCCTTTATTGCGGTAATTTATTGACAGGTTGCCTAGTGGCATCGTCCTTATGCGCGGGTATTTTTTCAGGTAGGCCAGCGACCTCCTGTATTGCACTCCGGATGAGTCCAACTGCCCCATGTGGCTATAATAAATGCCATAGATATTATACACCATGCCTTTTATGGTGTCGTGGAGGTCCTTTTTTGACAGCACTTCATCTATGATCATTTTGGTGCTGTCGGGCGATGAATAGATGTGTTTTTTTATCCTTGCTTCAACCGCCTTGTAGTCAAAAGTTTCCTGTCCCAAAGCAATTATCGGGAACATAAAGGCTACTACTACCATAGTGCGGAGATCCCTGTTACATTTCCATAAGCATCCTCTCAAAATCCGAATCATCGTGAATCTCCATTTTCTTTTTTATCCTGTACTTTTTTGTGATCGCGCTTTCGTGCGAGATCTGCAATAGTGATGCTATCTCTTTATTGGACAGGTTGAGCTTGAGCAGCGAGCAAAACTCAACATCGTTCTTTGTAAGCTTGGAATACCTGTTCGTAAGCGTAGTGCTAAACTCAGGGTGCAGGCTGTTAAACCTTGTTTCAAACTGCCTCCAGTAGTCCTTTTGCTTTATCAGGCTTTGCAATTCCTTTTTAACATCGCCAACTTTTGTATAAACGTTCGACTCGCATTTATCAATGATCTGGTTAATGCTGTCCTGGTAGTTGGCCATTCGCAATGTGGTCGAGGTAAGTTCGCGCTGCTTTTCCTCTATGGTCTCCTTTTGGGCATTGGTAAGCTCCTGTTCATATTGATGCTGCTGCTTGATCATATTTTTTTCCGCCTCTATAGATCTCAGTTCTTCTTTCTGTAGTTTCGACCTTAGCCAATAGCCCCTTAGCAGCAATAATATGAGCACGATTATGGCAACGCTCACAAGCACATACAGGAGCATAAGGTTCTGTTCCGATCTCATCGTCGCCTGTAGCATTTTATTATTGGCTTCGAGCCCAAGGTTCTTTTCACGTTGCAACTCCGTCTGGAATTTTGCCTGTATCTCCTCAACCGCACTTTTTTTCTCATTGTCGGTAATAGAGTCCATCATGGCTATGGTGTGCTGGTATGCCTTTATAGCCTCTTTCTCATTATTAGTTGCCTTATACGTATCTGCTACGGCATTTTTGTAAACCATCCTGTCCTGGATGTTCGCGCTGTTGAATTTTTTAAGCCTGTCTGTAAGTACAATGACCTCCAGTGCTTTCTTATGGGCTCCGGCCTTATTAAGCAGGTTAATGTATTCTCCCGCGATCCTTACTACTCTGTTGGACCCCGAAGGCACAAGGTAGTCTATCGCCTTTTGGAAAGAAGTAATTGCCTTTTTGGTATTTCCGAGCGTATTTTCAAGGTTGCCTATTTTAGAATGGCAAATACCCAACATTTCCTTATCACCAAACGATTCCAGTCCCACTACCGCCTCCGACAGCGACCTTTTTGCCCCCTCAAGATCATTTATATGTATCAGTGCCTCTCCAAGGTTCATCTGTGTCAGGTAGTAATTCTTGGTCATGCCACCCTTCTTAAAATCCTCCAGGCATTCGCGATAAAGATCTATGGCGAACTTGTAATTCTCCTTGGCAAGATAAGTATTAGCAAGCTTCTGCTTTATGGCGACCAGCTGCTTGGTGTTCCTTTCAGCCTTTAAGATCTTGATGGCCTTTAGCAACAGGTTTATCGACTTGTCATACTCAAGAGTATAATTGTAGTTGGAGGCGAGCTCCCCATAGGCCATTGCCACACCTACATCGTTCCCTTCCTTTTCATGGAGGGCAAGCGCCTGTTCTATGATCTTTATTGCCGACCTGTAATCCGCCTTGTTCCTGTAGCCGATAGACATGTTCATGAGGCTGCGGGCTTTGTTGCGCGGATATCCGTCCAGGTAGGTAAGTGACTTTTTAGTATAATAAATAAGCGAATCCGAATTGCCGGTCATGCCATAATACATCCCGTAAATATTGTACGTATTGCCATATACGGTATCATGGGCACCCCTTTGCGAAAGTGTCCTTTTGATTATAGTAAGCGCGCTGTCGGGTTTGGAATAAATGAGTTTTCGTGCATCCTGCTCGGCCTTTTTAAAGTCGTATGACTGTCCATAGATCATATGGCAAAGCAGCAACAATAAAAGCAGTGGTGATCTCCTCAGCATAAATCCTTATTTTATTTCGACACTAAGTTGTTGACCCCACTAAATTAACAAATATTTATGAATATGAACATATTTAAATATTAATTATTGGCGAGCCAAAAAATGTAGCCGGTCAAGCACGATATCGCTCTCGTAACCCTTCCTCAAAAGATAGTCTGCTACCTTTTTTTTTCTTTTAAGGATATTATTTTCCACGCTTCCTTCCCATTCTTTGGCAGATAACTTTTCGAAAGTTTCGGCATACTCGTGATCAGGGATTTCCTTAAGCGCCTTATTTATATTATAAATAGATATATTTCTGGACTTTAATTCGTTGACTATCCTTCGCCTTCCCCAATGCTTGATCCTGAATTTTCCGCGTGCAAAACTCATTGCAAAACGTTCTTCATTAAGAAAATTATTGTCTATCAGGTGTACTACGATAATATCAATAGCCTGTGGTATCATTTTCATGTCCTTAAGCTTCTGAACCACCTCGGCATGGCAGCGCTCCTGGTACGCACAATATTGCTCCAGCTTTCTTTTCGCTTCATCTACGGTATACGATCTTTGCAATGATGCCATCCTTAGGGTTAATAAAGTAAATATAAAAAGATCCCGCTCATTGGCGGGACTACACGGGAATATTCAGGTTTTTATGGGTCCGTATCACGGCCTGCTCATTTTTATGATCTATCCAGGCCTGGCCTTTGTACCTTCGCATCATATTGTCAAAGTAACGCATGATCAGAAGGTTGTAGACCGCTCTTGAAAGGTTGCTTATCTTCCTCGGGAATGCCCGAAGGCTCATCGAAAATCCGGGTGTAACGTACTTCATGTAATGCCAGTACCCCTCGGGCATATACAGCATTTCGCCATGTTCAAGGTCGGCAACAAGCCCATGCGCGTATTGCAATGCCGGCCACTTTTCGAGATCGGGGTTATCAAAGTCAATGTCTTCTCTAGAGATCAGCGAATGGGGCACTTTGTACAGGTACGGTGTTTGGTCGGGTGCGAAAAGGATGCAGCGCTTCTTTCCATGAAAATGGAAATGCAGTATGTTCGAATAGTCGATATCATAATGGATGAAGACCTTCGAGTTCTCCCCGCCAAAAAAAAGCATCGGCAGTTGCTTAACCAATTTGAGCCCTATGTCCGGCCACCTGAAGTCATCTTTAAGCGATGGCACTTCTTTCATTAGGTTGTACAAGAAAATACGGTAATTTGTAGGTTTGGACTGCAGCAGGTCAATGTAATCGGCCATTTTCATTTTGGCATGTGCCTCATTGAATCCGTCCTTATGGCTCACAGGCCTGTCGTCATATAATGGCACTGTTTTTTCTCCCGCGACCTCTTTTATGTATCCCAGCTTCCACTTGTGGTACGCCGGCCAGTCTTTGGTAAGTTCCTCTATAACGACCGGTTTCTGCTTCTTTACATAGTTATTGTAAAAATCTTCCCTGGTGATGGTTTTTACACGTTCGATCTCGGTTAGGTTCAATGGCATAGTACAGGTATTGAGCAAAACAAAATTAAGAAAGCATTACGATATTGTAAATCAATAAAAGCCAAATTTTTCTTAATGCCGACTAAAAACCTTTAACGACCAAGCTATAACAAGCAGGAGGGCTGTCACCAAAAACAGCTTTTTTTTCGCTATGGTGACAGCCCTCCGATCATTTTGTCCTAAACTATTTTTTTACGATGATGAACTCGTTCCTCCTGTTTTGCGCATGCTGCTCATCCGTACATTCGATGCAATTCACGCGGGGCTGGGTCTCGCCATATCCTTTGCCGGATATCCTATCCTCAGCAATGCCCTGCGAAACAACATACTGCACTACTGCTCTCGCCCTGCGTTCAGACAGGTTCAGATTGTATTCGTCGCTACCCCGGTTATCGGTATGGGCTTTGGCAGAGATCACTATTCCGGGCTTCGCCTTCATTACCGCAACGAGCTTGTTGAGCTCGGTAGCACCTTCCTGGGTAATGTTGCTCTTGTCGAACTCAAAGTAAATATCGTTCAGCTGGACCATATCCCCTTTGATGATACTCTCGATGGGGTCAAGCACCACCTTTGCATCCTGTTTGCCGCCAGGGTGTTTTTCCAGCGGCTGTGTACTGCTTGTATATCCATCTGCCGATACGGTAAGCGAATAGGGGGTATTGCAGTCAATATTATACGTTACCCATCCGTCAGTATTTGTTTTCCGGGTCTCTATCACGTTGTTCCTGTCGTCCAGGATCGATACATTTGCTGATACCAACGGTTTTCCGGTCTTAGAGTCGGTCACCATCACTACGGCATCTACCCCGCATATAGGGGTAGCCATATACATATCATCATTACCGCCGCGGTTACTCGAGAAAAAGCCTTTGTTAGCCGTAACATTAAACGTAAAGCCAAAATCGTCCTGCGGTGAGTTGATAGGCAACCCAAGGTTTAGTGACTCGCTGTCACTGCTCAAGTCCTTAACATAAATATCCATGGCGCCCACGCCTTTCCTTCCGTCCGATGCAAAATACAATTTGTTATCATCGGCTATAAAAGGGAAGTTCTCGTTGCCCTCGGTATTCACTTTTTTACCAAGGTTTACCGGTTCACTATAGGTATTATTACCTTTTACATCCACTTTCCAAATATCGGTCGCTCCCAGTGACCCTTTCCTGTTCGATGCGAAGTACAGCGTTTTGCCATCTTTGCTAATTGACGGGTTTCCAGTAGACCAGGTCTTCCCATTGAAAGGCACCGGCTTGATATTCGTCCACTGCCCATTCACATTTGTAGCAACGAACAGGTATATGAGCCCTGTCCTTTGCCCCGGCGTATCCTTCTCATAATTGCCTTCCTTAAAGCTTTCGCTCGAAAAATACATGGTAGTTCCATCGGCAGTTACCGCAGCAGGGCCATCATGGTATTTGGAATTGATCTCCGCTATCGGGGTTGGGTCGCTAAAGGTGCCATTGCTATTGTAAGTAGCCGTATACATATCAAGGAACGGCTCTTCGTTCCTGCCGTACGTTTTCCTCGCAGTATTGCGCGCGCTGGTAAAGTACAGTGTGTTATTCACCAACACCGCCCCAAAATCGGCATACTTCTTATCGTTTATATCCAATATCTTTTCTTCAAATAACTTCGACTGGCTTTTCAGTTTCGGCAGGTAGTCCGGATCCTGGTTAAAAGCAATGGCACGCTGGTCTTTCGGGGCCATAGAGGAAAATTTCTGCATCTGCTTGTTCGACTCTTCGTACTTGCCTTCGGCCTTCAGCATCTGGGCATAACGGTAGTAGGTTTCGGCGTCCTGCTTGCTTTCTACAGCCTTTGCGTACCATTTTACAGCTTCTTTGCTGTTGTATACATTAAAGTAGCTCTCGGCGATCTGCTTGTACACATAGCCATCCTTCGATCTTATTTTCTGGTATTCTTTAGCCGCGTCCAGGTACTCAAATTTCTTGAACAGCTTGTCGGCCTCGGCAGTTTCCTTTGTTTGTGCCGACACCGTCATGGCAGCCAGCATAAAACCAAGTGATATATATAGATTTTTCATCAGTAAAGAGTCGCTTTAGGTTAGAAATAACGTGGGGAACGTGATACTTTTTTCGGGAAGTTCACATCGAACAGCAACATCACCTCGTGCGAGG
>Ga0308157_10000833_pt1 | contig 81996 bp, 66 predicted proteins | sample PhyBR1_FD_201035 | JGI IMG/M metagenome (GOLD analysis project Ga0308157, IMG submission 201035) | Phyllosphere microbial communities from UC Gill Tract Community Farm, Albany, California, United States - DLSLB.R1 | ecosystem: Host-associated > Plants > Phyllosphere > Unclassified | place: USA...
TTTATCGCCAATATAAAAGCGCAGAAAATAGATGTTCCCATACTTATTATGACGCCACCGCCATCGCTTCTAAGGAAAAAGCCTAACACCTATGTTCAAGATTATGCAAGGCAAATATTAGCAATTGCAGAAAAAGATGATTTTGCAGTTTGGGATTTGTACGATGAATTTGGAGGTATGGACGGAATTAGAAAGTTAAGGGTTCAAGGATTAATTGGCCCGGATTGGGTTCATTATTCTAAAAAAGGATACGAAAAACAAGGGAAATTGTTCTCAGAGGCACTTTTAAAAGCATACGATAATTTTAAATCAAAAAAATAAGTTGATAACAGTTGATAGCATTAATGATTGGTTCGTTCAAAATTTTGGTGCACTTACAATAGAACAAGTTAAAAGTTGGTTTGTTTATAATCCAGACGAAAAATTATTATTTAATACCGGTTTATTTTTAGGATTATTTCTGGCTTTTTATTTTGTGTATGGCTTTTTACACAAAACATTTTATTTGAGATTAACGTACGTTATTCTTTTCTCGCTTTTCTTTTATTATAAGTCAAGCGGTATTTACTTTTTGTTATTATTGCTGTCATCCGTTGTAGATTATGGCTTAAGCCAAATTATTTATAAAGAAAAGAAAGACAGCATCAAGAAATTATACCTTGTCATAAGTGTGATCCTGAATTTGGGATTACTCGGATATTTCAAATACATGAACTTTTTGATTGTTACGTATAATGATATGTTTCAGGGTAATTTCAAGCTTCATGATGTTTTTCTTCCTGTTGGAATTTCGTTTTACACTTTTCAGTCGATGAGTTATATTATTGAAATTTATCGTGAAGAAATAAAGCCAACAAAAAACTACATCGAATATTTATTTTTCGTTTCATTTTTTCCGCAGTTAGTGGCTGGGCCAATTGTGCGTGCCAAAGATTTTCTACCGCAGATTTATCAAAAATTGCACCTTACCAGACAAGATGTAAATAATGCTTTGTTTCTAATTATTGGTGGTTTGATTAAGAAAACGGTAATCTCAAATTACATTTCTGTAAATTTTGTAGATCGTGTTTTTGATACGCCAATGAACTACACATCTTTTGAAAACCTAATGGCTTCTTACGGATACGCCATTCAGATTTATTGTGATTTCTCCGGATATTCGGATATGGCAATTGGAATTGCATTATTGTTAGGATTCAAATTGCCTGCCAACTTTAGAACACCTTATAAGTCAACTTCGATAACTGATTTTTGGAGAAGATGGCATATTTCACTTTCGACTTGGTTGAAAGATTTTCTATACATTTCGATTGGAGGAAATCGCGAAGGTTCTTTCGCAGGATTTTTATTCCCGAGTTTGTTTTTCTTTGGTTTATTGCTTTGGGGAATTATAAATTATTCAGTTAGCCTGATCCCATTGATTATTGCCGGTGTAAGTATTGTTCTTTTTTGTTTGTCATTTTTACTTTCGAGCAAAAGAAAGCAAACTTTGGTAACCAATTTTAATTTGTTTACCACGATGCTTTTAGGGGGATTATGGCATGGAGCAGGAGCACAGTTTATTGTTTGGGGAGCGCTTCATGGATTGGCTTTGGCAGTACATAAAATATTCGCAGAATATTTTCCTTCGAAAAAAGACGATAAGCCAAATTATTTGTGGAAGTTTATTTCAGTAGTAATTACATTTCATTTTGTAGTTTTTTGTTGGATATTCTTTCGTGCCAGAGATTTCGAAACAGCTTTACAAGTAATCAACAATATTGGCCAATTAACATTTGAACCAGAAAACTGGAAAATCATTGTAATGGGCTACAAAAATGTATTTTTATTAATGCTTTTTGGTTACGTTTGGCACTTCTTGCCTGAGTTTGTCACCAATGGAATGAAGTCAGTTTTTGATAAAACACCATTATTACTCAAAGCAATGATTTTGGGCTTTGTGTACTGGATTGTTTATGCCACAGCTGTTGCGGGTTCACAGCCGTTTATTTATTTTCAATTTTAATTTTAGAAATTAAAAACTCTTAAATGCATTGAGTTATAAATAAATAAAATTTTGCGACTTCGTGTTCTTGCTTGAAAAAAAACAATCTGTTTTTTTGTATAAAACGGAGTGTCTTTGAGGTCAAATAAAATTGCCTAAAATATCTAATTAGATTATATTTGCGCCTTAATTAAAGAAAAACACAAATCATGTTTGATAATTTAAGCGATAAATTAGACAAAGCCTTTCATATATTAAAAGGACACGGAAAAATCACCGAAGTAAACGTAGCCGAAACTTTGAAAGAAGTACGTCGTGCTTTACTTGATGCCGACGTCAATTTTAAAATTGCTAAAGATTTTACAACCAAAGTAAAAGAAAAAGCAATTGGTCAGGATGTATTAACTACATTACAACCAGGACAATTATTGGTAAAGCTTGTTAAAGATGAGCTTACTGAATTAATGGGTGGAGATGTTGCTGGAGTTAATCTTTCCGGAAATCCATCAATCATATTGATGTCAGGTTTGCAAGGATCAGGTAAAACAACTTTCTCTGGTAAACTGGCTAATTTTCTTCAAACTAAAAAGAATAAAAAACCACTTTTGGTGGCTTGTGATATTTATCGTCCAGCGGCAATTCAACAATTATATGTTGTTGGAGATTCGATAGGCGTTGAGGTTTACTCTGAGCCAGAAAATAAAAATCCTGTTGAGATTGCTCAAAACGCAATTAAACACGCCAAAGCAAATGGATTCAATGTTGTGATTGTCGATACAGCAGGTCGTCTTGCTGTTGATAAAGAAATGATGGACGAAATTGCCAAAGTACATCAAGCCATTCAGCCACAAGAAACTTTATTTGTTGTCGATGCCATGACAGGTCAGGATGCTGTAAATACAGCAAAAGCCTTCAACGATATCTTGAATTTTGACGGAGTTATTTTAACCAAATTAGATGGTGATACTCGTGGTGGAGCTGCAATTTCTATTAAATCGGTAGTAAACAAACCAATTAAGTTTGTTGGTACTGGTGAGAAAATGGATGCGATTGATATCTTCTATCCAAATCGTATGGCTGAGCGTATCCTTGGAATGGGAGACGTTGTGTCTTTGGTAGAAAGAGCGCAAGAGCAATACGATGAAGAAGAAGCTCGCAAAATCCAAAAGAAAATTGCTAAAAATGAATTTGGTTTTGATGATTTCTTGTCACAAATTCAGCAAGTTAAAAAAATGGGTAATATGAAAGACTTGGTTGGAATGATACCAGGTGCTTCAAAAGCTATGAAAGATATTGAAATCGAAGATGATGCTTTCAAACATATCGAGGCTATTATTCACTCCATGACTCCAATCGAAAGGAGCAAGCCTGCAATTATCGATGCAAAAAGAAAAATCAGAATTGCAAAAGGTTCAGGAACCAAAGTGGAGCAAGTAAACCAACTGATGAAACAGTTTGAGCAAATGAGCAAGATGATGAAGATGATGCAGGGTCCAGGTGGAAAAAACTTAATGAAAATGATGGGCGGTATGAAAGGCGGAATGCCTGGAGGTATGCCCGGAATGAGATAATATAATTTTTTTAAGGTTTAAAGTTTCAAATTATTTGAAATTTTAAGCCTTAAATTTTTTAATTTAAACAGACAACAATTATATAATTTGAGTTTCGTTTATTAAACATGAAACTTTAAATATCAAACATTTAACTTTTTAAAAGATGCAAATACTAGACGGAAAAAAAACATCCGAAGACATTAAAAACGAGATTGCTGCCGTAGTTCAAAAAATGAAAGCGAAAGGGCAAAAAGTACCTCATTTGGCTGCGGTTATTGTTGGTAACAACGGTGCTAGTTTGACTTATGTAGGAAGCAAAGTGAAATCTTGTCAACAAATCGGTTTTGATTCTACTTTGGTTGCTTTGCCTGAAGAAACCACTGAAGTTGAGTTGTTAGCGAAAATTAAAGAGTTAAATGAAGATGATAATTTAGACGGATATATTGTGCAATTGCCTTTGCCTAAACATATTGACGAACAAAAAATCCTTATGGCGATTGATCCAGATAAAGATGTCGATGGTTTTCATCCGGCAAATTTTGGAAAAATGGCTTTGGATATGGAAACGTTTTTACCAGCTACGCCTTTTGGAATAATGGAATTGTTAGAGCGTTATAAAGTAGAAACTGCTGGAAAACACACAGTGGTTATTGGTCGTAGCCACATTGTGGGAAGACCAATGAGTATTTTGATGAGCCGCAAAGGAAATCCTGGAGATTCAACGGTGACTTTAACTCATAGCCGTACTAAAAATTTAGCAGAGTTTACAAAAAATGCCGATATCATCATAACTGCATTAGGGGTTCCTGAATTTTTAAAAGCTGATATGGTAAAAGATGGTGTAGTGGTTATTGACGTTGGAATTACTCGTGTTGATGATGCTTCTAATCCAAAAGGATATAAAATTACAGGAGATGTTGACTTTGACGGTGTAAGTAAAAAAGCGTCATTTATAACTCCGGTTCCAGGAGGAGTAGGGCCAATGACAATCGCAATGTTGTTAAAAAATACACTTTTAGCAAGAGAAATTAGAAGTAGAAAATAATTTTTTACTTTGTTTTATATAGAACCCAAGATGAAAGTCTTGGGTTTTTTGTTTATTTGTTTTTGAGGTAAGGTAAAAACCTGAAAAACTTAGCCTTTTTTAATAAAAAAGTAAATTGTTTGGTATTATTTAACATTTGTGATGGATTTATTTCATTAATTTTTTAATTTTATGACAATAAATCTTTGATTGATGCCATTTTTGCCGTGTTATAACTTATAACTAAGTTAGTTTTGTGTTGAAGAAAATAAAATTGGATTCCAAAAGTCCTAATCAAAAACCAAACAAAGTGAAAACTCAAAAAAGAACCACAACTCTAAGAGTAATTCTAGTGCTATTTTGTGCTGTAGCTCTTTTATCATCTGGAATTTTTTACTATACGAATGGTATGGAAAATAAAATGGAAACGGTTAAATTTAAACCAGTTTCTAAGAAAGATAATCCTAAAAAAACTGCAAAGACTGTAGCAGCCGAAAAAGAATCGGTTATGAGTGAGCTTGGAGGTATGAAAAATACCTATGATGAAATTATAATCGAAAACAAGATTATATCTCTGGAATTAATTCAAGAAAGAGATAAAGTAATCAAGTTGATGGCTGATTTGATGGCGTTAAAAGGCAGGGAATTTTCTGTAGAAAAATACAGAAAGCAGGTACAGATATTACAAGATAGGTTAAAGTCTTTAACGATCGAAAATGTTAAGTTAAAAGAAGAAAACGTAACTATAAAGAAACAAAACGGAGTAATCAAAGAGCAAATAAATATCACAAAAGTTGTTTTGAATGAATCTCAAAAAAATAATGAAGGCTTAAAACGAGATCTTGCCAATACGGTCGAAAAATCTTCTAAGCTATCTGTATCTGGAGCTACGGTGATAGCTTACAAATTAAGAACATCAGGAGAGCTTGTCATTACTGATAAAGCTAGTAAAGTTGATGGTATTAATATTAGTTTTGAAATAGCTAAAAATGAAATGGCTAAACCAATTGATAAAGTGTATTATGTTCAAGTTATGGATAGTCAAAACACAGTTTTGGGAGAAATAAATGAAGGAACTCATCAATATAAATCATTGACATACAGTTTGGCAATAAATGCAAGATATGAAAAGAGAGCACTGAGAGTTTCTGAAAATTTACTTGGAAACAAATTTTCAAAAGGAACCTATTATGTTAGTATTTATGATAAAGAAGAGTTGGTTGATGAAGCTACTTTTATGTTGAAATAATTATAAAACAAAAAAAACACAAAAAGCCAAGAGATAATCTTGGCTTTTTTGTACTCAAATTAAGGTAATTTACTGGAAAAATGGTTTGTAAATTTGTAATGTTTCCTTGTTAATTTAAAGAGAAAATGCAGTTTAGTAGATATTAGATGTTAGCTATAAGGTTAATTCAATATAGTATAAATTGATTAAGCTAAATCTTATTTTAATGATTTTTATTAAGAAAAGTATTTAAAATAAAATTAATTATTATAAATTGTAAGCTTATTAATAACCAGACAACTATGAAACAAACACTAGTAATAATCTTTTTAGCTTTACTATGCTCCAACACATTTGGGCAGCGGGTTATCGACAATCCAGCATTTGAAATTTCCAGAAGTGGAATAACACATATTTCAAAAATTGAATTGAACAAGAACGAAACAAGAGTACACATTCATAATATTTTTATACCAAATTGGTGGGTAGATTTTAATAAGGATATTTTTATTCAATGTGATAATGGAGCTAGAATAAATGTGGTAGGTATAGAAGGTGCTGAATTTGGAGCTAAGATAACAATGCCTGCATCTGGAGAAAAAACAATTGTACTATTATTTCCTCCCATAAATGAAGCTATAAAAAAGATTGATTTCAATAATGAAATTTTTGGAGTTTCGTTGGTAGAAGGAACCAAAAAGGCAACTAAATCCCAAGAAATTCCTGAGTCTGTTTCAAAATGGATTGATAATGAACTTAAAAAAGTAACTAAAAAACCATTATCAAATTTTAATTCGACACAGTTCTTTAACAAAACAACCGGCAGATTGATTGGATATATCAAGGGGTACGATGTTCGATTGGGTTTTAAAACAGGAATTATATATACAAGAAGCAACATTACAAGAGAAGATTATCCAGTAGTTATTGAGATTCATCCTGATGGGCGTTTCGAAGGTGATATTCCGTTGACCAATGCTGCTTATACTTATTTTGTTTTTAATAAACAGGTCATTAATTTTTATATTGAGCCAGAACAAACCATTGCTATGATTTTAGATTGGGATGAATTTTTGTATGCCGATAGAATGCGTAAAACACCACATAAGTTCAAAAATATAATGTTTAAAGGCCCTCTAGCAAAAATAAATGAAGATTTGCTTGGATTTGATCCTAATCCATTTGATTATAAATCATTTAACGGAAAAATGAAAACGCTATCTCCGCAGGCATTCAAAGATGAGGAAGCAATCGATTATAAAAAAAGTCAAGATAATTTAACAGCTTATCTGAAAAATAATTCAATATCTGATAAAGCATCGGTTTTACTAAAAAATAAAATAGACTTAGAACATGCTAATCATCTTTTTGATTTTGAAAGTGATAGAGGTTATTACGCTAAACAAGACACGACTAATCAAGTTTTAAAAATACCTGTAGAAAACAATTATTATGATTTTTTAAAAGATTTGGATTTAAATGACCAAAGTCTTTTGGCTGTGGATGATTTTTCGACTTTTGTCAATCGATTAGAGTTTTCCAAACCTATCTTAATTTATCCAAAATCAAATGCATCTCGTTTTAAGCCCGAAAAAACCTTTGACGAATATTTAAAAGATGAAAAAATTGTTGTAACCGAAAATGACAAAGCATTGGCAGAAACTAATAAAAACAAAACCTTTACTTCATTAGCAGCCTATCAAGAGTTTGAAAAACAATTTAGCGAGTCCTATAGAAATGGATTAAAGGCATATAACAAAAAATATATTGAACCCTTTAATAAGTCTGAATCAGAAAAAATATCTATGGAAAAGTGGCGATTAAGAGATTCAATTGTTAAAAATGTTTTTCATTTAGAAAAAAATCTTGTTTATGAAGTAATAAAAATAAGAGCTCTTGATTTTGAAATACAAAGAAGTAATTCGGAAAATGCACACAACTATTGGAACGAGTTACAAAAAGATATTACCCATCCATTTTTAAAAGAAGAAGGAGAAAGAATTGTTGACAAACTGTTTCCTGTGAACTCTTTTGAAAATAAACTTTCGAAGGACAACTTAAATCATAAAGCAAAAATTAATGCTACCGCTTTTTCAAATAAATTACCAGAAGGTAAAGCAACAGATATTTTCAAAAATATTATAAACAGCCATAAGGGAAAAATACTATTTATTGATTTTTGGGCAACAAGTTGTGGACCATGTGTAGCTACTATAAAAAAAATGAAAGAGACGAGAAAGGAATATAAAAATAATGAAAATTTTGAGTTTGTATTCATTACTGATGAAAGCCAATCTCCAGTTGAATCGTATGATAAATTTGTTAAAGAACAAGAATTAGAAAACATTTACCGATTATCCTCGGATGATTACAATCGTTTACGCCAACTATTTAAATTCAATGGAATACCACGATATGTTGTTATTGATAAAAAAGGAGAAGTTGTCAATGATAAATTTCCAATGCATAATTTTAATTATTTATTGGACGGAATTCTTGAAAAATATAATTAATGGTTATAATTGAATGTTAAAATAAAAAAGAGCTGTTAAATTAAGATAACAGCTCTTTTTTATTTTAATAATCACCTCGTTTCTTAAATCTGGGGTCTCCTCTTTTGATGAATTCGGTTCTTCGTTTGGGAGCTTCTTGTTTGGGTAAACTCGCTTCCTCAGTTTTACTGGAAGGTTCTATTAATTGATTCAATTCTTTGATTTCGGCATCGGTCAAATCTCGGTAACGTCCAACAGGAACATCTAATGAAATATTGATAATTCGGATGCGTTTCAAGGCAGTAACTTCGTAACCTAAATATTCGCACATTCTTCGAATTTGACGATTCAGTCCTTGTGTCAAAATGATTTTGAAAATGTTTTTGCTGATTTGTTCAACTTTACATTTTCGGGTTACGGTGTCTAAAATAGGAACTCCATTCCCCATTCGCTCAATAAAACGGTCAGTTATGGGTTTGTTTACCGTTACAGTATATTCTTTTTCGTGATTGTTTCTAGCGCGTAAAATTTTATTGACGATATCACCATCATTGGTCATGAAAATCAAACCTTCACTGGCTTTGTCTAGACGGCCAATTGGAAAAATACGTTTTGGATAATTAATGTAATCCACAATATTATTGCGAACTTCCAGATTGGTGGTACATTCTATCCCAACGGGTTTGTTGAAAGCAAGATACACTGGTTTTTCAGTTTTTTCTCGAATTAATTTTCCATCAATACGTACTTCATCATCTGGGGAAACTTTGGTTCCCAGTTCAGGTACAGCACCATTAATTGTTACTCGGCCTTCTTCGATATATTTATCTGCTTCACGGCGGGAACAAAAACCTGTTTCTCCGATGAATTTATTAAGGCGTTTTAAATTTTCTTCCATACTGCAAAAGTAATGATTTTGTTGGTTGGATTTTGAAGTAATGTTTCCAAAAAACGGCCACGAATTTCACGGATTGGCACTAATTTAAATTCATATAATTAATTTCACGAATATTTAAGGCTTAGAACGAACCTTTTTTAAATCTGTGGCAATTTTATAGATTTAGATTTTAAAAAATAATTTGTGCATTCGTGGCAAAAATTATTCTTTCGCTTCAAATAAATACTGGTATATTTCTTTGTACAAACGGTCGTCGTGCATGGAATGACCCAGATCGGTAGTTGTGATAAAACGACTTTTTGCCCAGTTATTAGCAATTTTTTTGCCTTCTTCAAAAGCAACAATGGTATCACTGGTGTCGTGAGCAATGATTCCTTCAATTTTGATTTGCTTGGCGAATGTGGCCGCAGAGAAAGTTTCTAATTTGAAATTAAAATTTTCCAAATAACGATTTTCTATAAGAGGAAACATTTTACGATTTAAACTTAACATGTTGATGTAATTGTTGAGAAGTGTTTTTAAATCGGAAGGAGCGCCCAGGATTACCATTTTTTCGATGCTGGTTTCTGGATGTAAATATTGATGATATACACAGGCAGCACCACCAATGGAGTGACCAATAATAATCGTTGGCTGGTATTTTTTTACTGCTTTATTGATAAATTCTGCATAAAGCGGAACATTGAATTCTTTGCCGCTACTTTGTCCGTGCGCTGGAGCATCTATGGCGATAATGGTGCTTCCTGATTGTTGTAAATAAGGTAATGTTTTTTCCCAACGAGCCGAATTGCTTTCCCAACCATGAACCAATAAGACTTTAGTGTCGTTGCCTTTCCAAGTGTAGGCTTGAAAATGATGGTGGTTGTGTTGGAATGTTTCTGTATGCGTGTCTTGTAAGACAGTGGGAATTTTTTCTTTGGAGATTCTGCCTATTTTGGGTTGGGTAAAAAAACCGTAGGATAGGTGTAGCGCTTTTTGTGGATAGACAAAACTAAGGATGTTGATGTATTGACCAATTGATTTGGCAACGATAAATAGTATGCTTTTTTTTAGATCCAAAATAAAGGGAATAAAAAAAAGTCCCGATGAATCGGGACTTCGTTGTTTTTTAGAATTTAGCAAACAATTGTTGCATTTTCTCTCTTTCTTCTTCAGCCAAAACGCTGTCAACTAAAATTCTTCCAGAGTGCTCATCGATTAAGATTTTCTTTCTGGCAGCAATTTCTACTTGTGTTTGTGGTGGAATTGTAAAGAATGACCCTGCAGAAGCTCCTCTTTCAATAGAAACAACAGCTAGTCCATTACGAACACTGCTTCTGATTCTTTTGTAAGCTACTAATAAACGGTCTTCGATTAATGCTTCAAATTCTGCAGATTTCTCAGTTAAGAAAGTTTCTTCTTTTTGAGTTTCAGCCATGATAGCATCCAATTCTGATTTTTTATGTTTTAAGTGAGATGATTTAGACTCTAATTTTTCTTTAGAAGAATTAATTACCTCTTTTTTGTGCTCAATAGAAGCTTTCATTTCTTTGATTTGCTTCTCAGCCAATTGAATTTCTAATTCTTGAAACTCAATTTCTTTAGTCAAAGAGTTGAATTCGCGATTGTTACGAACGCTTTCTTGTTGTTTAGTGTATTTTTTGACAGCTTCTTTGTGCTCGTCAATTGCATTCTTTTTCTCTTTGATAAGGTTCTCGATTACTTCAAGTTCACTTTTCAATTTCTCTGAACGAGTGCTTAAACCAGCAACTTCATCTTCTAAATCTTCTACTTCCAAAGGTAGTTCACCTCTCACGTTTCTGATTTCGTCAATTCTAGAGTCAATAAGCTGTAAATCGTATATTGCTCTTAACTTGTCCTCAACACTTAATTCTTTCGTATTCGCCATATTCTATAAGTACTTAACTGGATTTGTATTTTCTTCTGATAAAATGATTGCAAAATTAAGGATTTTTTTTCTAAGATAATCAACAATATACTCTTTTGTATAACGTTCACTTTCAAAATGTCCAATATCGGCTAATAAAAGCTGATTTTCGGCTTCATAATATTGATGATATTTCAAATCTGAAGTCAAAAACACATCGGCACCAGCCTGAATTGCATTTGGAATAGCAAAACTTCCTGATCCTCCAAGGACTGCTACTTTTTTTACTTTTTTTCCAGTAAAATCAGAGTGACGAATTCCATCGGCTTTCATTTTATCTTTAGCATAAAGCAAAAATTCTTTTTCATCCATTGGTTCTTCCAATTCTCCAATCATTCCCAAACCAATATGATTAAAAGTGTTTTTCATATTGTAGATTTCGGTAGCTACTTCTTCATAAATATGATTTTCACGAAGTGCTTTGATGATTCCAGCTTCTAAATGTTTAGCGTAAACCACTTCGATTTTTACTTCTGTCCCTCTGGACAAAACACCTTTTTCTCCAATGGTTGGTTCGCTTTTTTCGTTACCCTGATACGTAAAAGTTCCTTCAGAGTTGAAACTGCATTTGTCATAGTTTCCAATACTTCCGGCTCCTGCATCAAACAACGCGTTTCTAACTTTTTCGGCATTATCACGAATAGTATAAGTTACTAATTTTCGGATGTTATTTTGTTTAGGGATTAAAATTTTGGTATTGATAAGTCCCAATGTGTCACAAAATATTTTGTTTACTCCTTCTGGATGATTGTCTAATGCGGTGTGAACTGCATATATCGCAATGTCATTTTTTATAGCTTTAAGAAGGGCACGCTCTACATAATTTTTTCCAGTTATTTTTTTGATCCCTGAAAATAAGATTGGATGAAAACAAACAACAAGATTGCATTTTTTTGCAATGGCTTCGTCAATTACATTTTCTAATGCATCATGACAAACTAAAATACCAGTTGCTTTAATATTTTCGTCTCCGATAATTAATCCTACATTGTCAAAATCTTCGGCATAAGCCAAGGGGGCCATTTCTTCAAGAACAGAAAGAATTTCTTTTATAGTACTCATCTTTATTTAAATCTTTTTTTGGTATTTATTATTTAGAACCTTGTAAAACTAACAATTCAAATGGTCATTGTCAATTTGTAAAGCGGGTTTTAGGATATTTCTAAAATTTCCGCTCAAAGATAAAATATTATATTTTCGTAACATTAATTTATACCAAAAAAAATGTGTTCATTAGCCATTTTATCTAGCCTTTTTTATGATGAGTTAATTGGAGTTAATGTTCAAAAGGGTAAATGATTATCTTCGTGTTATTGATATACAAACGAGCGACACATTTAAAAAGTATGTTTGCAATTAAAAATCAAAAAAACGACTGGAATTTATCTTTTAATACTATGAGTGTTTTTTAGCAATGGTATTACTTTTACTATTATTATAAAATGTTTTACTTTCGTAAAATGGATTTACTTCGAAAAATATTGTTTCCGTTTGCTGTTCTGTATGGCCTTGTTACGAGTATTCGTAATTTCCTTTTTGATAAGGGAATTTTAAAATCTTATTCTTTTGATTTACCAATTATTGCAGTAGGAAATCTTAGTGTAGGCGGAACAGGGAAGACTCCACAAATAGAATATTTAATTCGGTTACTTTCTGATAAATACAAGGTAGCCACTTTGAGCCGAGGTTATAAAAGACAGTCTGAAGGTTTTGTTTTGGCTAATGAAAATTCGAATGCATTAGAATTAGGAGACGAACCTTTTCAATTTTATCAAAAGTTCAAGAATATCCAAGTTGCTGTCGATGCTAACAGAAAGAATGGTATCGAACAATTACTATCCAATTCGATTAAACCAGAAGTTATTTTATTAGATGATGCTTTTCAACATCGAAAAGTAAAAGCTGGATTTTATATAATGCTCACTTCGTATGGAGATTTGTATTGTAATGATTTTATGCTGCCTACCGGGAATCTGCGCGAAAGCCGAAGCGGAGTGCAAAGAGCAAATATTGTTATTGTCACAAAATGTCCGTCAAATCTTTCGTTGAAGGATCAAAATACTATTAAAGAAGAGCTAAATCTTTCTTTAAATCAAAGTTTGTTCTTTACCTTTATTGACTACGATGAAGTGGTTTATTCTGGTCAAAAAACAATAAAAGTTGATGAGCTTAAAGCTATGGATAAATTGCTTTTAGCGGGTATTGCAAAACCAGAATCGTTTTTTAATCATTTGAAAAATGAAAATGACGAATGTTTGACATATCCTGATCACCATCATTTTAGCGAAAGTGAACTACTTGAAATTAAGAAAAAAGCAAACAATAAAATTATTGTAACAACCGAAAAAGATTATGTTCGATTGAAAGGAAGTATTATAAGTGACCAACTGTATTATTTGCCTATAAAAAGTTCATTCCTTTCGGATGGAGATAGTAGTTTTGATAAAATCATTTTGAATTATATTAAGACAAGTACAAAATAATTTCCAATCCGCTCGTTAAATTAATTTCTTATTCTTCTATTTTTTTTCTCATTCATAAGAGGTAAATATTTCTCAGCTTTTTATGCTGACATACACATATGTGTTTTATATTCTTCAGGTATATAATATCAGTAATTATCTTCTAAAATTACATCTTGCCAAATCTAATTTTTCTGTAAAAAAGGAGTCACTTGATTAGTTTGATTTTTATAGTATTTGATTTAAGCTTATTACTTTTTTAAATTTTACAGTAATTCTGTTTTGATTTTTTAACTGTTATTTTTTTAATTATTTATTAAAAAAATAACAGTTAAAAAAAGGATAGTGCAGAAAAAACTTATTTCAGATCAGTTTTGACCAAAATTCAAAAGCAAATGACTAAAATTTAGAACTCATCATTATTTTATTAAAATACATTTGACATTCAGTTTTTTCATTACTAATAAGATAGTAGTGATGAACTGTTTTATTGAAAAAAATAAATATTTAAGGGTTTAAATTATGGAATTAGGTCACAATGATGGGGCAAAAGAAAAGCGGACGGCTACGTTGATGGCTTCAAATAATTTTAAGATTATTTGTCTTTCAAGCAAGAGAAAAGAAGCCTTACCGATTATTTTAACTCCAGTTGCCAGAGACTATCCTTGGAAAATGGTGAATCGGTAAAGTGCCTAAAGAAAGCTATTGCTGCAGAAATGAATGTGACGTTATTAGATTTGAATAAAGCTTCAAGAGATTTCTTTACTAAAAAAGGGCAGGATTATGTTACTGAAAAATACTTTATGAATTTACCAGCAGGAATATATGTAGCCAATGTCGAAGGGCAAAAAGATAATACCCATTTCAAACCGAAGGTTCTAAGGAGGTGGCTAGATTGATCTTTGAAGGATTGCAAAATACAATTAACTAACCTATTATATTCAAAATTTACTATTAACCAAACCGAATTATTGCATGAAAAAACTAGACTTTTTGATCCTCTTTATTGTAGGACTATTATCTTTTAATCAATCCATAGCGCAAAATTTCTCGCCCGATATTGTAGTCGATGTCAATGGGACTGGGGATTTTACCTCTATTCAAGCTGCTATTAATGCCGTGCCTGCTGGTACACCTACTATTATTTATATTAAAAGAGGTTTGTACGACAAAGAAAAATTAATTGTCCCTGCTAACAAGACAAAAATCACTTTAATTGGAGAAAGCCGAACAGAAACTATTATTTCTTATGACATACACAACTGTAATGATGGAGGTGATGGTTTATGTCCAGACGCTAAAGTGGCTCTATGGAGTAGTAATACTGATTTAGTCAGAACAGCTGCAACACTTACCATCATAGCAAATGATTTTAAAGCCGAAAACTTAACAATTCGTAATACTGCAGGTAATGTAGGTCAAGCCCAGGCTCTTACAATTCAGTCTGACCGAAATGTATTTGTCAACTGTGATATTACTGCCTATCAGGATACCATTTATTTTTGGATGGCTGAAACGTCACGTGCTTATTTTAAATCATGTATGATTTTAGGTCGTACGGATTATATTTATGGTCGTGGAATAGCTGTTTTTAATGAATGTGAAATTAGAAGTTATGGTGGTGGTTGGATCACAGCTCCTTCTACAGGAATTACTCAAACCTATGGCTTTGTATTCTATAAATGTAATTTGACATATGACCCTGTTAGCCCAAGTCCGGGAGATAATAGTACTGGAGCATTAATTAGGTTAGGACGTCCTTGGCATGAGTATCCTAAAGTTTCTTGGTTGTATTGTACCATGACTTCTCAAATACATCCTGAAGGTTGGGGAGATAAATGGGATATGAGCTACTCGGATACAAGTACAGATCTTCATTTGTATGAATGGATGAATACGGGGCCAGGAGCCGATATGAGCGGAAGAGCTAATTGGGCTGGTTTAAGAGCCATGACAGATCAAAATGAAGCTAATCTATACGAGCCGAAAATAGTATTGGCAGGTTCAGATAACTGGGATCCTACGGCAGTAGCACCCACTGTAACCGTTTACAACTGGGATGGCGGAGCAGCAAACAGCGGATGGTTAGAAGCCAACAACTGGAATCCTGACGGCGTACCTGCTGTTTCAGAAACGGCAAACGTTGATGGTACTGTTACTATTGACGCTAATGGAGGCAATTTTGCTGCAGACTTAAATTTGGCCACTGGTGCAACAATCAATGTATCCGCTAATAGTGCAGCCAATTTGCTTACTCTTAATCAATCTACAATTTCTTCTTCAGTTAGTGCATCCTTATCTGGAAACATCAAGACTAAAGGAGCCGTAAATATCAACAGCTCTGGCAATCTAAACATCACTGCCATCATTAGCGGGGTACACCAGATAACTAAAACAGGTACAGGTATATTGCAATTGAATGGCAATAATTCAGGATACACGGGTAATTTAGTTATAGAAACTGGCGAGATTCAGGCCAAAACAGCCAATTCACTTGGAAATGCTGGAAAAATAACTGTTAAAACTACTGGGAAACTAACAATAGATGCTAGTAATGCCATTCAAACCAAAACACCGCTTTATACGGAAGGATCAGCATCGCTTGTTTTAAATCAAGACATTACCATCAGCGAGTGGTATGTTGACGGTGTTTTGAAAACTCTGGGACAATATGATGCTACCACTAATCCAGGAACTATCAGCGGCACAGGGAAAATAATTATTGGAAGACCAAGTCAATTTGGTTTTTTAGGTGGACTTTGGGATGATCCAACTAAATTTTCTCCAGCGTTATTGCCAAAATTAGGAGAAAAAGTAAATGTTGATGCTGTAACAATTGAAACGACAACTACGGCATTTCAAGGAGATATGTATGTGAAAAATGGCGGAAGTATTCGTTTAAGACAAGCATCATCTTCAAAATGTATGGGGCCTGTTAGAATGTCTCAAGGAACCACTATCACTTATGCCACAAGCGGTACAGGTATGTATTTAAATGCTCCAATTATTTTAGAAGGTGATATCTCTCTCCTTTTGAGCAGTGGCAATACGGCTGGTAGTACCATGGATTTACCAGGTACTTTTTCTGGAGCTTCCAAAGTAATGATACGCAATACAAGAACTGATGTTGCAACTACAGCAACTGTAAAGCTAGGAGGTGATAATAGTAATTTTACTGGAACTTGGGATTTATCAGTCGCTGCGGCTAATGCTGGAGCATCAACAGCAGTGAATGCAACTGTTGAAAATGCTTTTGGAAAAGGACTGATTAGTCTGGGTGCAAATAATAAAGCTCTTTTTAATCATGCCAAATGCGCTGGAGATGAATTAAACATGAATATAGTTGGAACAGCCTCCGCAGTATTAAATGTTGATGTTACGGTCAAGAAATTTACTCTGAATGGAACACCGCTTGCCAAAGGGACATACAATAAAACAACCCTTCCTGATTTACTTTCGGGCACAGGTTCAATAACTGTAGATTCTACTTTAGGAATAGATGAAAAAGTCTTTTTGACAAATAGCAATTTAACCGTAAGAGGAAATCTTGAAAATTTAGAAGTTTTTAATCTTCTAGGACAAAGAATATATCAAACCAAATCTGCCAAGGAAATTGATTTACACGAAATGAAAGCAGGCGTTTACATTGTTCGTTATAAAATCGATGGAAAACAAGGATCTACCAAAGTTTATAAAAATTAAACCATAAAATTTACTTCACTTTAAATATAACAAGTTGACATAGTTATTTCATACCTGTGTTGACTTGTTAAAATAAAAACCTAAAAAATGAAATCAAAAATATCTAAATTAATTTTTGTTGTGTTTGCTTTTTTCGGTATGATTACCGTAAATGCACAAATTACCCTGCATACCATTGGTGATTCTACCATGGCTAATTATGATCCTACCGCTTCTGATATAAGGGGGTGGGGGATGATGTTTCAGCAATTCTTCAATTCGGGGGTTGTTGTCAATAACCGAGGAAAAAATGGTGCCAGCAGTAAAAGTTTTTATATGGAAGCACCCTATTGGACCACTGTAAAGCAACAGATTAAATCGGGTGATTATGTCATTATTCAGTTTGCTCATAACGATGAGAAAAACGGAGGACTTGATGGTGGGACGGATCCAGCCAATCCTATCAACGGAACAGATTATAGGGGTACCAATCCTCAAACGACTTATAAAGAATATCTTAGAAAGTATATAGATGAAACACGTGCTTTGAATGCTACGCCAATTTTAGCTACTTCTATGTGTAGAAAATATTTTGTTGGCACTACTATTAAGCGCAGTGGGCTTCATGATTTAGGTGAAAGTTTCGGTCTTCCGGCAACAGATGACACCTATGATTATGCTCAGGCTATGAAAGATGTTGCTATAGAAAAAGGCGTTCAGCTCATCGATCTGACTACTATGACTAAAGATTTGGTGGAATCATACGGAGAAGCTGCCAGTACAGCACAACTTTACGTTGCTGCAGATTCTACACATCCTACTGCCTTATTAGGTACATTAACTGCTAGATTATGTGCTAAAGATATGCATGAACAAGGCATTCTAGCTTCTTATATTAACACCTCGACCGATGTGTTGATTAATCCAACCAGCTGCGATTTTGGAGATGCCTATGCAGGTCAGACACTTACTCAGGAAGTAACGATTACTGGTTTTGATCTTTTGCCAGCATCTGGAACATTTACACTATCTGCAGACAATGGCTTCTTAATTGCTGCAAACAAAACAGATACTTTTGGTTCTTCTATCACTGTGAATTATACAAGTGGTAATCTTGCACTTACTAAATTTTATATTACTGCAACTCAGTCCACTGGTGGAACTAAGACGGGAACACTTACTGTCACTAACGGAACGGTAACAAAAATGGTTCCTTTGACTGCTAAATTTATTGAATTAACAGGAGGAACTGATGTGAGTCTTTTATGGCCTTTAACAGCTAATAATACACCAACATTAGTAGGCCCAGCCACTGTTGTTGATGAATCATTCAGTAATATGTATGTTCAAAGTTACGCTGCGCCTAATGGCACTGCTACAATATGGCCAGCTGGAAGCGGGTATGACACTACAAGAAAAACTCAAAGAAATTTACTTATTGGAGATGCCTGGCCCGCAGGTGAGATTGATGAAGTTTCAACACGTTATATCCAATTTGGAATTAAAGCCAATGCAGGAACTGAATTAAATATTAATCTAATAAGTTTATATATTGGTGGCGCTGGAGGTAACGGTATGCGTTGTCGTATCTCTTACTCTAAAGACGATTTTGTGACCACATTTGTCGCTGGAGAGTTTCAAAGTATGGTTTCCAATACGATGAATGCTGTTTCAAAAATTCCTGTTCTTAAATTGGTTAATGGAGAAACGTTAAAAGTCCGTGTATATCCTTGGTATAGTTCCGCAGCTACCGGAAAAACCATCTGTATTTCGGATTTTAAAATTACAGGAGTAGCGCTACCAGCTTCCAACTTATCTGTAAATCAGTTTTCAGAAAAAAAGGCAACATTCACAGTTCATGATGGTTTAATTACGATAAACAATGCCCCTGAAAACAGTAAAATAACCATTTATGATCTGACAGGAAAAGTAGTTCACAAATCATCAATTACAAAAAATGATATTCCGGCACCTAAAACCAAAGGTGTTTACATTGGTAAAATTGAATCAACTGATGGTACAACAACAGCCAAGTTTTTAGTTCCATAAATACTAAATGTATTATAAAAAAATACAGATTTACAATCAAAACTGAATGCAACAAAAATCAATATAATAAACGCCCAATTACTTGCAAAAGAATATTTAGGCTGTAGTTTGATACATACTCCTTATCAAGAGTTTATATGTTGATTTGTTATTAAAAAACTAACCAAACCTTACTTAGAAAATTATGAAAAATAAACTATTACTTAAAAAGTTACCAAGACTCCTTATTTTCTTTTTGCTATTACCAATTACTCAATCAATTGCGCAAGTTACACTGGGCGAATGGAAGTTTGATAACACCTATACTAAAACAGGAGCGAATCCTTATAATTACACTCCCACTGCAACAGCCAGAGTTGCTGCTGATGGACTTGATATAACAGTTAAATCTGGAGATATGGTTTATCCGGATAATTATTTGGGAACTCAAACAGATTATAAAATGTCAGTAAATGCTGGTACATCACTATTGAGAAATGTCTATCAAAACACTACTGCCTATCATAACTCTGCTACATTAGGTGCAAGTGTTGTTAGTGCGGATTTTACAAACCCAGCAAACCATAGCAATTACTATCAGTTTTCTTTTCCTACTACGGGTTATTCTCAAATCAAACTTGATCTAGAGATGACTACCCAAAATGACGCTGATGATTATCTTCAAATTGTTTATTCGGTAGATAATGGCGTAACTTGGACTGTTGGGGATCAAGCATTGGGGAATGCTCAGTGGTGGGTAACTGTAGCTCGTTCTGCGACTACTGTAGCCAAAAACAAAAGCAATGTCTTAGTACGATTAATTGGTGTAAAAGGAGGTGCTACATCAGGTAATTATTTTTATTTGAATAGTTTTAAAGTTTCCGGAACCTCTACTACTTTGCCAACAAATACAGTTTCTACAATTAATTGGGCTTTTAAAACAGGTGTTGCAGGACAAACTGCAACATATACCGATGCTACTTACTACAAACCAGATAATATTACAGTTGGATCAAATTATAAATACCAAGGGACAATTGCTGGAACCAATCCTACCGTAACCTATACAGCATTAAGAAATAATACTGCAGCAACTACTCCTGCTGGAGCAGATGCAGACAATTTAATTGGGTTTGAGTTTACCCCTGTTGCAGGCTTAAATTTTAAACCAACTACTATTTCTTTTGACTGCCAAAGATTTGGAACTTCTTCAGGAGTTATTGATGTTTATTGGAAATCCCCCGATGGAACTTCAACAGTGATCGCTACCAATGTAAAACCAGCAAGGGAAGCAGATGCAACTAGTGAAGCAGCAGATACAAGTACATTTACAATGAATGTTTCAGGATTAGCAATTCCTGCATTAGGAGGAAAATCTGTTTTAGCAATCTATATACACAGCCTTGGAAGTGCTAAAGATGTAGGTTTGGCCAATATTGTAATTACAGGAAATCTAAATGGAGCACCAGCTGATTTAAACCAATATACATTAACAACAGCTGTGTTACCAGCTCAAGCTGGAGTTATAAATTCAGATAACCCTGCCACGGTTGATGAAGGCACTATTGTGAAACTAACTGCAGTTCCCAATTTTGGATATTCTTTTTTAAATTGGACTGACGAAGCAGGGAATATTATTTCAACAACTAATCCTTATAGCACTACAGTTTCAGCTAACACTACTATAAAAGCTAATTTCAATACACTTACCACTTATGCATTAGACCTAAACGTTACTGGAGGAGGAAAAAATTATATGGTAAACATTTCTCCCGCAGGAACAATGGTCAATGGAACCAGAATGTATGTGGCAGGAACTAATGTAACATTAACGGCAAGCACAAGACCAATCCTTAATTTTTCAAATTGGGGGACAGGAGAAACCAATACTACACTCAACGTGACAATGGATGGTAATAAATCCATTAGTGCGCAATACAATGCTCTGGATTATATTGTTGGATGGGATTTTTATGATGAAGCAACTAATGTCGATTTTTCATCAAATGTTGTCAATGACGCTGCTGCTTTAGTGCTTCGTAATGCAGCAGGAACAACTGCAGCAGGATTGAATTTTTCAACTATTGCTAATCCTCCTGGATGGTATGGTAAAAATTGTCGAATTAGTTGGCAGCCTTTGGCTAATAAATTCTATTACCAAATTAAAATTAACGCCACAGATTATACTGATATAAAAGTTCAGGCAGCTATGCTGGCTAGTTATTCAGGTTATCCAGTACAAAATTGTGAATATTCTATTGATGGAACGAATTTTACTCAAATTGGAACTTATGATACAAACGTATTAAATACCTGGAAAACAAATACATTCAACCTGCCTGCTGCAGCTAATAACAAGCCTGAAGTAACAATCAGATGGATACCAGATTACACAACAACCCCTGTTGTAAATGGCAATGACGGAACGTCTATTTCTGAAATATACGTTTTTGGAACGCCTAGTGTTTTTAATGATGGTTTGGCTCCACAACTTGTTAACTCTGTGCCTGCGATTAACGCTACAGGAGCATCGGCAACAGGAAAAGTGGTCCTTAATTTTGATGAGCGTATAAAAATAGTAAATGGAGCTACTGCTACTCTTAATGGTAAAAACCTTACTCCAGTGGTATTTGGTAAATCAATATCTTTTGATTATTCAGGTTTAAATTATAACACCACATACACTTTTACTTTAGCAGCTAATGTTGTGGCTGATTTAGCAGATAATACCTTAACTACTCCAATTTCAATTTCTTTTACTACACTTAACAAGCCTACAGTGACGAAAAAAGCATATGATTTTATAGTTGGTGTCGATGGAGATTTTAAGGCAGCATTGGCAGCAGCTGATGCAGCAAAAAGCAGTGGTAATAGATTTTATATTTTCTTTCCAAACGGGAGCTATGATTTAGGAACAAATACTGGAGATGCAACACAACAAACGATTATTGCCTTACCTAATATTTCTTTTATAGGGCAAAGTACCGAAGGGGTGACTCTTTTTAACAACCCTACACAGCTTCAGGAAGGAATAGACAAAACACCAACAATTAACTTTACAAGCAGCGCTAATAACATTTATATGCAAGATCTTACATTGCTTAACAAAATGGATTATCGTTTAGGTATTCCTGAAAAACGTGCTGTTGCTTTACGTCACCAAGGAGATAAAAACATCTTTAAAAATGTACGCTTATTGAGCAATCAAGATACGTATTTTACTGGAGCAGGAAGAACATACTGGGAAAATGGTGAAATACACGGAACCGTTGATTACATTTTTGGCGATGGGGATATTTTCTTTAATCAATGTCTTTTGTATATGGAAAACAGATCTACTGGAGGTGGTGGAATTGCAACAGCTGCTGCTACAAGTTCTAATTGGGGTTATGTATTTAGCAATTGTACGATTGCTGGCGATGCACAACAAAATGGGATTTATGGATTAGGCCGACCTTGGAATATTGCACCTAAAGTAGTTTATATTAATACTAAAATGAATATTTTACCAACAGCTGGTGCTTGGGGTGACCCAATGAATGTAGTTCCGTTTAGATTTGCAGAATACAATAGTTTGACTTCTTCAGGTATTGAAGTAGATTTAAGTCAAAGACGTACACAATATACTAAAGATGCCATATCAGTTACTTTAGATCCAACCTTAAGCAAAGCTGAAGCTGATACATACACCATTGAAAATGTATTAAGCGGCAGCGATACCTGGCAACCTACTTTATATACAGAGCAAGCAGTAACTCCTGTGCTTTCCAACACAGGAAATACACTTAATTGGAGTGATGACAATTATGTATTAGGATGGGCTATTTTTAAGAATGATGTATTTGTGAAATTCACAACTACTAATAGTTATGTCATTACTGATAACACTGGAAGTTATACTGTAAGAGCCGCAAATGCTATGGGCGGGTTAAGTGCTAAATCAAATGCTAAGAATGCTGCAACATTAGGATTAGAAAATAACATTTTGGTTTCTAATGATATCGTAGTAAGTCCTAATCCAACATCTAGTATTACCAAAGTACAAATAGGTGGAAGTAGTCAAGAAACAAATCTTTCCTTATATAATTTACTCGGGAAAAAACTTTGGTCAACCCAAATATCCACAGGAAATAATGAATCCATTTCTATAGACTTAAGTTCTTTTATTAATGGTGTTTATATATTAAAAGTAGAGGGAGAGGAAGTTTTTAAAAGTATAAAAATCATCAAAAAATAGTAATATCAGTTATTGAAATAGTGTTCTAAACCGCCAGATGAAATTTTAAACCAATTACATCTGGCGGTTTATCAGTATAGTACTTCTATTAATTTTTTTAATTCCTCTATACTAATAAAAGTTATTAAGTTATTGATAAAAACTTGCAAAGAGAATATTGCAAGTTTTTCACTTTTATAAATTGTTTGTTTTATATTTATAAAGAATACTATTTATAAGTAGAAATGGTATTAAATCAAAATTCCTAAATGAAAAAAACAGTACTCATAAAATTTTTAATTGCATTTTTATTTATTTGTATACATCCATTGAATGCACAAATAAAATGCAAAATAGAGAATTACTCTACCGAAGATGGTCTTTCGCATGATGTCATTAGAGATATAATCAAAGACAAAGAAGGTTTTATGTGGTTTGCAACCTGGGATGGTATTAATCGATTTGATGGAAAAAATTTCATCACTTATAAAGCAACTGCTGGGGATCATAATAGTTTAGGAAACAACCGTATCGATTTAATTAAGGAAGATGCTTTGGGATATATCTGGCTAAAAGCGTATGATGATCAAATTTACAGATTTGATAAAAAAACAGAATCCTTTCTTGCCATAGCAAATAGTATCGGAACCAATAAAATTGAATTTGGTAACATTCTTCCTGCTGATAATGGAAATGTTTGGCTAACAACTAGTAAAAAAGGGATTTATTTAATACAAAAAAAAGACAAGGATCAAATTAAAATTACTCATTTCGAACAAGGCTCAAAAAACAATCTTTCGTTAACTTCAAATAAACTAAATTTTACATTTCTGGATAAAACCAATACAGTTTGGATAGGTTCTGAGAGCGGATTAGATATCATAACCAAAACTAAAGGTCAGGATTACAAAAGCAAAAACATAGTAAAAAATAGCAATGTAAAATCCTATTTTGTCGAAGGCAATACTCTTTGGTTTGGCACCAATAATGGAGAACTAATTCGCTACAATAAAATTCAAAACAAATATTGGGAAACAACCATTGCTAAAAAAAGCATTAATTCCATAATCAAATCCAAAAACGGCAATTTATTATTCATCACTACTTCTTCTGGAGAGTTGATTACCTTTAATACAACAACCTTAAAAACAGTATCTACACTTAAAATTTCGGATGCACCAGTGTATGAAGTTTACCAAGATACACGAGGTTTACTTTGGGTTGAACCAGAAAAAATTGGCGTTTTAATGGTGAATCCAAAAACTAAAAGTATTCAATTGTTTTCTCAAAAAACAGATGTTTCTATTGTACAGCTGAAAAATAGCTACGAAATTCTGGAAGACAATTTTGATAGAATCTGGGTGAAATTAAAAGGGGGAGGTTTTGGCTATTACAACCAAAAAGCGAATACCTTCGAGTACTTTTTTAATAAACCTGGAGATGAAAACCAGAAGTTTTCAAACACCGTTTCCAGCATATATTTTGACCCTGCGGGGATTCTTTGGCTTAGTACAAACGATGGCGGGATCAATAAAATTATTCTTCAAAAAAATAGTTTCGAACAAAAACTCTTAGTTCCCGATACCAAAAATAGGTTAGAAAATGAGATCAGGGCTATTTATACCGATAAAGCCAAGAGATTCTGGATTGCCTCAAAAGCGGGAAAATTAAAAGTGTACCAAAATAATCAAGAAGTAAAAAACCTGTTTAAAGATTTTAATATTGAAAATATAGGTCTAATATATACCATTATAGAAGATTCAAAAGGAAATATATGGTTAGGTACAAAAGGAAATGGACTATATAAAGCAACTCCTGCGAATGTGCAAAAAACGCAATACACACTGAAACAATTTAAAACAGATAAAAATGATCCTGGAAGCATAAGCAGTGATTTAATCTATTCTATTTTAGAAGATAAAAAAGGGCGGATTTGGGTAGGTACTTATGAACATGGCATCAATTTGCTGCAGGAAAATCAGGGTAAATTAAGTTTTATTCACAATTTTAAAAACTATCCGGCTGAGGAATCTAGTCGGGTAAGATATTTAACACAGGGTTATAATAATCAAATTTGGGTAGGAACAACAAATGGATTAGTAACATTTAATCCTAAGAACTATAATCCAAATCAATTAAAATTTTCAAGATACACAAAAGATGCAAACGATAAATCAAGCTTGAACAGTAATGATGTTTTGTTTATTTATAAAGACTCTGAAGGCAAAATGTGGCTTTCAACAGCTGGAGGAGGTCTTAACCTAGGAATTGAAACACAAAACAATCGATTAAAATTTAGAAATTTTACAAAAGAAAATGGCTTGCCCAGTGATTTTATCCTGAGTATAATTGAAGATGATGAAAAAAACTTATGGCTGGCTACTGAAAATGGTATTTCAAAATTCAATTTACCGAATCAAACATTTAGAAATTACGATACCTATGATGGTCTGCTTAAAACCCGGTTTTCCGAAGGGTCAAGTTTAAAATTAGCAAACGGAAATTTGGTTTTTGGCTGTAAAAACGGATACCTAAATTTTAATCCCCAAAAAATTAAAAACCAAAGAAGTACAACAAAAATGGTTTTTACCAATTTTGAAATTAACAATAAAATTTCAAATGTAAAATCAGTAGATTTTCCTCTAAAAATGGATATAAATTATACTAACAATATTCAGTTGGACTATTTCCAAAATACCATTAGTATTAATTATACTGTTTTGGATTATAAATCCAATAATAAGCAGTTGTATGCCTATAGATTAAAAGGTCTTGATGATACTTGGCATCAGGTAAAAAATCAGAAAAAGGCAACGTTTACCAATTTAAATCCGGGAGATTATGAGTTTGAAGTGAAATGTTTAAATACAGATCTTTATGCCAATTTACCCAAAAAAAGTTTGTCTTTTACGATTACACCTCCGTTTTGGAAAAGCAATTTGGCTTACATCATATATGCCATTCTCTTTATTATGGCGTTAATGTTAGCCAGAAAAATAGTGTTTTCTATGATTAAATTGCGAAACAAAGTGGTTGTAGGGCAAAAGATGACAGAGTTAAAATTAAGTTTTTTTACTAATATTTCACATGAATTAAGAACACCACTCACCTTAATTGTCAACCCAATTGAAGAAATGGCCAAAAGTAAAAACCTGAGCCCTATAGAAAGTGAATATGTAGAAACCGCAAGAAAAAACGCGAACAGGTTAGTACGGTTTGTCAATCAGTTGCTTGATTTTAGAAAAGTACAAAGTGGTAATGAAGAACTTTATGTTGAATCTATTGAATTCATTTCTTTCGTAAAAGAAATTAATGCCTTGTTTTCTCACGCAGCACATGAGAAAAACATCAAGATTGTGATGAAATCCAATTTTGAGGCGCTTAATGTAAATTTAGACAAGGGAAAAATGGATATTGTTATCTATAATTTATTGTCCAATGGTATTAAATTTTCTCCCGCTAATAGTACTATTACTGTCGAAGTGCAAAAAGATAAGGAAATTTTAAAAATTAATGTTTCTGACCAAGGAATTGGTGTCGATGATGACAAACTGGAAGATATCTTCAAACTTTATTATGAAACAGATGCCAATAAAAATAAAAATGTTGGAACAGGAATTGGTTTGGCGCTTTGCAAGGAATATGTGCAGTTACATCGGGGTATTATTTTTGCGATAAATAATGAAAATGGAGGTTTGACAGTTTCTGTGGAAATCGATTTAACGAACGAAATTCTTCAAATCAATACCAATAAACCAAACTTGCAGGAAATAAAAGTAAAACCAAATAGTACCGCTACCAAGTCAAATCCCGAAGAGGCGTCTGTCCAAAATAATCTTGATCTTCCTGTGGTGCTTATTGTTGAAGATAATCAGGAATTAAGAAAGTTTTTAAGAAGTCAGCTCCAGCATTTTTACCGAATAATAGAGGCGGAAAATGGAAAAGAAGGTTTAGTAATAGCCATGGAAAACCTGCCCGATTTAATTTTAAGCGATATTATGATGCCCGAAATGGATGGTATTGAATTACTTGATGCGCTCAAAAACACAGTAGAAACCAGTCATATTCCCGTTATTTTGCTGACCGCAAAATCATCTGTGGAGAGTAAAATAGAAGGCTTGAATTATGGGGCTGATTATTATATCACAAAACCTTTCGATACTGATTTTCTGATGGCTTCTATTGAAAATCTAATCAGACAGAGAAAGAAAATTTTTGAAAATCTGCAAACTAATGTAAAAACCATTGCATTGGAGCCCGGCGAAATACTCATTACTACTAAGGATGAACAATTTTTAAAAGAAATTATAGCTTTAGTGGAAAGCAATTTGGACGATTCAAAATTTAATATTGAAATTATGGCAAATTCATTGAACATGTCAAGAAAAACATTCAACAGGAAGTTTAAAAGCCTTACAAGCATGACGCCGGTTGAATTCGTCAGGGATATGCGAATAAAAAGAGCTAGACAATTTTTGGATGCGGGTGAAACAGACATTGCAAATATTGCTTATAAAATTGGATTTAATAGTGCTGGATATTTTAGTACTTGTTTTAAAGAAACCTACAAAATATCGCCTTCAGATTATTTAAAACAAAAAGAATTATAAAAAGTCCTTTTAAATTTTATTGAGGTATATATTTATTTTAAATTTGATTAAAAGTTGAATTGTAAATTAATGTCTTAATATGTCACTACTTTAGTGTATTTTGAAAATTTGGAAACAACTTTGGAGAGTGAATATGTAAGCTTAATAAAAATATACGTTAAATATCATGTGGGATAAAGTACAAGAAACAGTTAGTTATATTAAGGAGAAAATTAATTTCAGTCCAGAATATGGAGTGATTTTGGGTTCTGGTTTGGGCGGATTCACAAATGATATTAATATTGAATATTCTTTGCCTTACGAGGAGATTCCTAATTTTCCTGTTTCGACAGTGCAAGGGCATAAAGGTGCTTTAGTTTTTGGAACGATAGGCAGTAAAAAAGTGGTTGCAATGCAAGGTCGTTTTCATTATTATGAAGGCTATTCGATGAAAGAGGTTACTTTTCCTGTTCGTGTGATGAAATATTTAGGGGTTAAAAAGTTAATTGTTTCAAATGCTTCCGGAGGTGTGAATCCAAATTTTAAAGTGGGTTCTATTATGATAATTAAGGATCATATTAATTTCATGCCAGAGCATCCTTTAAGAGGGAAAAATGACGAGCGTTTTGGGCCAAGATTCGTTAACATGAGTCAGCCTTATTCTGTTGAAATGATTGCTGAAGCAAAAACCATTGCGCAAGAGTTAAATATTGAAATTCACGATGGTGTTTATTTAGGTTTGCAAGGACCTACTTTTGAAACGTTATCGGAATATAGAATGGTTAAAATTTTGGGAGCTGATTGTGTCGGAATGTCAACCGTTCCAGAAGTTATAGTCGCTCGTCATATGGAATTGGAAACTTTCGGCGTTTCTGTAATTACAGACATGGGTGATGAGGAAAGTATTCTTACCATTTCGCATGATGAGGTTTTAGAAGCGGCTAAAAGTGCTGAACCTAATGTGCGGGCACTTATCAAAGAATTGATTATACGCAATTAAGAAACACTAAAATTTTCTGCAATTGTAGTATAAAAATCTTCTGGAATAAAAGGTTTTGTAATTACATCTGTCATTCCATAAGAGATTAGCATTTCTCTATTTTCATCCAAAGAAATAGCAGTAAGAGCAATAATAGGGGTTGTAGAATCAAACTCTCTAATTTGCTGAGTGGCGAGAGTTCCGTTTATTCCTAATAGATGAACGTCCATTAAAACTAAATCGTAAGTATTCTTTTTTAAAATTTGAATGGCTTCTTCTCCGTTATCCAAAATCGTGCATTCCATTTCTTTTCTTGAAAGCATTTTTTTGGTAATCATTTGGTTGATTTTGTTGTCTTCAACTAATAATATTTTTTTGTTTTTAAATATTTCAGAATTGTAGATTTTATCTTTAGTTTTAATTTGAATAGGTTTTGGATCGGTTTTGAAATTCAATTCAAATGAAAAAGTTGAGCCTTCTCCAACAGTGCTTTTTACTCTAATTCGTCCTCCTAACATACGAACGAGTTTTTTTACGATAGTTAATCCTAATCCAGTACCGCCAAATTTTCTATTAATTTCGACTGATCCCTGAGAAAAACTTTCAAAGACTGTTTTTAATTTGTCTTCTGGTATTCCAATTCCGGTATCTACAATTTGAAAATAAACAGCCACATTGTCGTTGGTTTGATTTCTTAAACGAGCAATAACACTGACAGTACCATTATTGGTGAATTTCAAAGCATTATTGATTAAGTTCATGAAAATTTGTGATAATTTAGTTGGATCACTAATTAAATTTTCAGGAATAGCTGGATCAATTTTTAGTAAAAATTTGTTGTTATTTATTAAGGCAATTTCTTTAAGTGAATTTTGAATGTCTTCTAATAATTGTTTTAGATTAAAAGGAATGTATTCAATTTCCATTTTGTTGGAATCAATTTTGTTTATTTCTAATATGTCATTAATAAAATTAGTTAAGTAATTTCCTGAAAACTGTAAGGAAGACAAATAGTGCATCTGAGATTTTTTGGGATTCTCTTGTAATAATAAATGTGTGATACCATTAATTGCATTCAGTGGAGTTCGTAGCTCATGGCTCACAGTTGACAAAAATTCAGATCTTGCTTTTGAGGCTTCCTCAGCTTTATTTTTTGCGATAATTAATTCATGATTTTTTTCTTTCAATAATGAATTGGTTTGATTACGCATGATATTGTTTTTATACAGTGATAAACTCAACAGGGAAAGGATAGAAATAATGGCAATGGCTAATACACTGATAAGTTTAGAGAATTTATCATCTTTTTCTCTTTCCTTATCTACTTTGTCTTTAAGTGATTTTTCTTGAATTTCTTGATTTTTTTTGAATGCTTCGTAATCATTAACGCCTAATTTTTCATCATTTGCGAGAGCAATGCTTTCTTTTAAATTCAAATGTTTTTTTAAATAACTATAAGCAGTTGATTTGTCTAATAATTTATCGTAGATATTACTTAGAGCTAATAAAATATTTGATTTTTGTTCGAGGTCTTTAGTTAAATCCAATGCTTTATTGAAGTATATTAAAGCCAAATTGTATCGTTTGTTTTCACCTTCAATAGATCCCATTTGGTATAGGGCTTCAGATTTTATCTTTGGTAAAACTTTGTTTTCAGGTTTGGCTATAATACCTTTAAAGTAGTCAGAAGCTAAAGAATTGTCACCTTTTTTTCTTGCTAGTATTCCTTTTTGCAGATCGATTAAATCAGCTGCATTTTTATTATTTAATTGATTGTAAATTTTTTCAGCTTTGAGAATAGATGTTTCAGCAAGATCGTATTTCTTTTTTTCGATATAAATCAAGCCAATATAATAATAAGCATTGGCTACTTTGTAATCTGGTTTTTTAGAAATACTGTTTGAAATAGTAATACTTTTTCTAAAAACTTCAAGGGCATCATTGTTGAGTTTTAGATCAAAATATATTTTGCCAAGTCGAAAGGTTTGGTTGGCTTCGTCATTAATTTTATTATGCTTTTTGCAATAATTGATTGCTTTTTGAGTGTACAATAAGACGTCTTTATAATTATTGATTTTTTCATTCTCTAAGGCTAAATTTGAGTAATAAGCAACACTATCTACAACCTCTCTTTTTTGGGGATAGAGTAGTGTTTGAAAGAAAAATAATAATAATAAAAAGTATTTCATGTGTTCCTATTTATTGATATGCTGTATCTTTCGATAGTAACTTGTGAATGGTATTTCGGATAAATTTGTTTTTTCAATTTCAAATATAGTCTAAAACTATGTATTTTAGAGCATTTTGTTTTAGTTTGTAAAAAAAAAGATGCCACAAATTCGCAAATTTTAAAGTACTACAATTAAAATAATTTGCGAATTTGCGGCAAAAAAAGTTATTAGATCTATTGAGTTTTAATTTTTTTAAACTCGGAATTTTAATTTAAGCTTTTTTTGGTGAATTCAACAGTAAAATTAAGTCGATAATTCTAGAAGAATATCCAATTTCATTGTCATACCATCCCACAACTTTTACCATTTTGTCAATTACAGAAGTTAGTTGAGCATCAAATATGCAGGAATTTTTGTTGCCAAGGACATCTACAGAAACAATAGGATCTTCAGTATATTCTAAAATTCCTTTCAAATTAGTTTCTGAGGCTTTTTTGAAAGCATTGTTTATTTCTTCTATCGTAACCGTATGTTTTACATTGAATGTGATATCGGTCAAAGAACCATCCGGAACGGGAACACGAATACCGCATCCACCCATTTTACCATCGAGAGATCTAAAAATTTTGGTCAATGCTTTGGCAGCACCAGTAGTTGTTGGAACAATAGATTGGCTAGCTCCTCTAGCTCTTCGCAAATCTTTATGCGGTTGATCGTGTAAACTTTGATCTGTTGTAAAAGAGTGAATCGTAGTGATATAGGCTTGTTCGATACCGCAAAGTTCTTCGATTACTTTGATCATCGGAGCTGCATTGTTTGTTGTACAACTAGCATTCGAAATGATTTTTTCGGTTCCGTCAAGAATAGATTCATTGACACCAAGTACTACCGTTTTTATAGTATCTACTTCAGATGGAGCGGAAAGAATTACTCTTTTGGCTCCTGCCAAAATATGAGCATTAATTTCATCAAAAGCTTTATATTTCCCTGTAGATTCAATTACAAAATCAATATCAATACTCTTCCAATCTAGTTTTGAAATATTTTTTTCATGGAAAAATAAAAAATGCTTTCCATCAACTATAATTCCTTTTTCATCATTGCTTACTGCAAAAGGCAAAACACCGTGAATACTGTCGTATTTCACCAAATGTGCCATTGTTTTTTTATCTGCAATATCATTGACAGCAACCACTTCTATAGTGGGATGATTCAAAAGCAGGCGAAATAAATTTCTACCAATTCTTCCAAAACCATTAATTGCGATTCTTGTTTTCAAGATGTTTTATTTCAATTTTAAATAGTTCAGGTTTCAGTGATGCTGAATACTAATTACTGAACACTGAATACTAATTTACAATATATGTTTTTGTGCTTTGTAAGATGATCGTACCAAAGGACCACTTTCGACATGACGGAAACCTAGTTCTAATCCGTATTTTTCATATCTTTCAAATTGTTCCGGTGTAATGAACTCTTTTACAGGAAGGTGTTTTTTGGTTGGTTGTAAATATTGACCAATTGTAACAATGTCAACATTGGCAGCCTTTAAATCACGCATAGTTTGAAAAACTTCGTCTTCCTGTTCGCCAAGACCTAACATAATTCCAGATTTAGTTCTGTTGATTCCTTTTTCTTTAAGGTATTTTAGAACTTCCATACTTCTGTCGTATTTGGCTTGTATGCGCACTTCACGAGTCAAGCGACGAACTGTTTCGATATTATGAGAGACAACTTCAGGATTGGCTTCTACAATACGGTCTAAGTTTCTTTCGATACCTTGAAAATCAGGAATCAGAGTTTCAAGAGTAGTGTTTGGATTCATTCTGCGAATGGCTTTCACGGTTTCGATCCATATAATAGAACCGCCATCTTTTAAGTCATCTCTGTCAACACTGGTAATTACTGCGTGTTTAATGTTCATGATTTTTATAGAACGAGCTACTTTTTCAGGTTCGTCCCAATCCACAGTTTCTGGTCTTCCGGTTTTTACACCACAAAAACCACAAGAACGTGTACAGACATTTCCCAAAATCATAAAAGTAGCAGTTCCTTCACCCCAGCATTCGCCCATATTTGGACAACTTCCTGAAGTACAGATAGTATTCAGGCTGTATTTATCGACAAGACCTCTAAGCTCGGTATATTTTTGTCCTATTGGAAGTTTTACCTTTAACCATTTTGGTTTAGCTACGCTCGATTCGGCTCCGCTTCGGGTTCCAACAGGTAATGTATTATCTAAAACAGTTTCCATATTTCAATTTTCAGACTGCAAAGATAAGCAATGTTGTTTTAGAATTGGAGTTCCATATTTGCGAATTTTGTGAAAACTTGTTGGGTTCTAAAGAGATTTTTAAATTTTTGTATATTAAATAAAGGATTGGATTCAGTAAAATTTAAACTTGTAGTATATTTGTATTATTAATATAAATTAAAAATTGTTAATATAAATTAAAATAAGAGATGAATACAAAATCATTGTTTCTAAGTGTTTCGGCTGTTCTATTTGGGTTTTCTGTAGCACAAGCACAAATTAATTTTGGAGAAAAAGCATTAGGTGCTGTTCAAAAAGGAATTACAGGTTTTACATTTAGCGATGCAGATGCTGCAGCGTTATCTAAAGCAGCGGTCGAGAAAATGGATGCAGAAAATAAAGTAGCTCCAGCTACAGATCCTTATGCAATTCGTTTGGCTAGGGTTTTTGGAAAATATACTAAAGGAGAAAACTATACTTTGAATTATAAAGTGTACTTGACTAAAGATGTTAATGCTTTCGCAACGGCAGATGGTAGTGTACGTGTATTTTCGGGATTGATGGATGTGATGGATGATAATCAATTAATAGCAGTTATCGGTCACGAAATAGGTCATGTTAATAATCATGATTCTAGAGATGCTGTGAGAGCGGCATATCAAAAGGAAGCTTTAATTGATGCGGCTTCTTCTCAATCGGTTAAGGTTTCTGCAATTACTGATAGTCAATTGGCTAAAATTGGTAGTGCAATGATTGATTGTAAATACAGCCGCAAACAAGAATCGGAAGCAGATTTGTTTGCATATGAATTCATGAAAAAAAATGGCTATGATGTAAATGCTGAAGAATCTGCTTTTAGAATATTACAGAAAATGAGTGAAGGAACACAAAGCTCTTTCATAGATCAAATGATGAGTTCTCATCCTGATTCTAAATTGAGAGCGGATAATGCTAAAGCAAGGGCTGAAAAAGATGGTTTGTACAAAGCTTATGTGCAAAAACCAATTGTTAACACTCTACCAAAAGCGACTACGACTAAAACTACAACTACAACCACTAAGAAAACAACTACTACGGCAAAAAAATAATAGTTTTAGAGGTTGAAATAAAAAAGAGAAAGCTGAATGTAAAAATTCAGCTTTCTCTTTTTTATTAGAATATAATTTTAAACTAATTAGTTTGAATTGTAATTGGTAAATTATAAGAAGTTCTAACTGGTTTACCGTCCATAATACCAGGAGACCATTTGGTTTTTAATGATTTTAGAACACGAATAGCTTCAGCGCCTAAACCGTATCCAGGATCTTTTAAGACTCTGATGTCGGTCATGCTTCCGTCTCTTTCAATAACAAAAGAAACACTCACACGAATTAGAGTTTCGCTGTCTAAATCAGGTCTTTCAAAATTATTTCCAACATAGCTGTAAAACTTTTTAATTCCTCCCGGAAATTCTGGCATTTTGTCGAGTATGGCGCTAGGGATAATTGCGTTACTAGGAACGCTTGATGTATTTACACCAGTTCCTGTACTTCCGGTTGAAGTTCCTGTTCCTACTTCAGTACCTCCAATGCTGGCGGTGTTAGAGACAGGATTGTTTTTGAGGTCTTCATTAGTTGCTATAGGCTCAGTTGTTGCTTGAGTTGCGGCAACTACTACAGGATTTATAAGTTGTTTGTCTGTGTTATTGTTTTCTATAGGATCTTTTTTAATTTGAGGAGGAGCTGCTTCCTCGGGTTTTGTTTCATTTGGGATTATGGGTTCATAAGGTGTGACTACTACTGTTGGTGATTCTGGTGTAATAGAGGTAATGTGATGACCGGGATTTAAATAATTATAAATCACAGGAATACTTATGGCAGCTGTCAGAAGTGATACTCCCATAAAAAGTGCAAAAAAGGATGTTTTGGTGTTTTCCTGGCGCAAATTATATGCTCCGTATTCTTGATTACGGTTTTCGAAAACAACATTGGTCCAGCTAGTTTCAAAGAGGTTTAATTTAGACATAATTGAAGGATTTAATGGTTAAAGTAGAGATTAAATCATAAGCTAAATTTATTTAGACATCTAAGGTAAATATAGGAAAAATTAGTATGTGTTTTGTTGAAATCTTATTAATTATTTTGTTAAATAATTAAAAGGTGTTGAATGTGCTGAGATTTTTAAAAGTAAACTCTTAAAAAATTAACGCAATTATCTTCGGTTTTGAATGATTTCCGATAGTAATTTTTTGGCACGAAGCAATTTGATTTTTACATTGCTCAACGGTTCGTCAATTTTGTTGGCGATTTCCTGATAACTCATTTCCTGAAAATAACGCAATTGAATTACTTCCTGATAATGAGGTTTCAATTCTTTGATGAATTGTAATAATTGAGAAAGATTTTGCTCGGTAATCAAAACATCTTCTGCTGATGGAGTAGTATCGGCAATATTGTAGGCAGTTTGGTCTTGTTCGTCGGTAATTTCGATAAACAAACTTGATTTTTTTTTACGAATCAAATCGATATGCACATTTTTTGCAATCGAAATCAACCAAGTGTTAAATTGATATTCGGAGTTATAAGTGGCTATTTTGTCAAATGCTTTGGAGAATGTTTCAATGGTAATGTCTTCGGCTGTGGTTTCGTTTTCGGTGCGTTTCAGCATAAAACCATAGACTTCATTCCAGTAGTAATCTAATAGAAAAGTAAAGGCAACTTGATTTCCTTTCTTTGCTTTTTCTATTTGTTTGCTTATTTCCAATGTGCAGGTTTTGAAAAAATGTTGGTTATAAAGACATTAATTTGAGTGAATATAAGTATAATTTCTATAATAGGATACCAATACATCACATCTTTTTCTTTTAATTTTCCGGAGGCAAATCCAAGCGTGATCCAGGTAACCAAATATCTAAAACCAATAAGGCTTAATACCAATATCCATTGAAATTGAAAAATCAATAAAAGAATGGGTAGTAATAAGAATAGTAATTGAGAACTAAAGAATAACCCCAATTGCATTTGATCAAAGGGTTTGTAGTATTTAGCGGTGGCAACATGTCTTCTTTTTTGAATGAACCAATCTTTGTAGGTTGATTTTGGCGACGAAAATGTAAAACTTTCAGGTATATAATTTATAGCTGTGTTATTTGAATTTGCTGCCTGATTGATAAATAAATCATCATCTCCAGAACGAACTTGAATGTGATCGATAAAACCATTTACTTTGAAAAACTCATCTTTTTTGTAAGCTAAATTACGACCAACTCCCATGTAAGGGTTGCCTATTTTTGCCCATGAAAAATATTGAACCGCAGTAAGCACTGTTTCAAATCTAACTATTTTATTCAAAAAAGAATTTGCAATTTTTTCATAGCCACCATATCCTAAAACGATTGTATTTTGTCTAGTAAATTGTGAACTCATTGCCGTTAACCAATTTTTTGAAGTAGGGTAGCAATCAGCATCTGTAAATATGAGGTGTTCTTTTTTAGCGGCTTTAATTCCTAATGTCAAAGCGTATTTTTTATTGCCCCAAAAAGCTTCGTTATTTTTTACTTTAACCAAGCGAATATTTGGGTATTGTTTTTCGAATTCTTCAAAAACTTCTAACGTATTGTCGCTGGAAGCATCATCGATTAGAACTATTTCGAAATCAGGATAGTTTTGTTCTGCTAATAGCGGAACGTATTTGATGACATTTTCTTCTTCGTTTTTAGCACAAACGATAACTGAAATTGGAATGTTTTTAGGGACTATTTCTTGTGTTTTTGCAAATGAAAATTTGGAAAAAACAATAAGGTAATAAAAAAGTTGAATAGCAACTATGGCAATAAAAAAGTATAAAATAATTGTCAGTATCATTTATTTTTTTTGGCTTTTAAAATCGTTTGCAAATGTACTTCGCAAAAGTGATAATTCAATGTTAATTCAATAATACTTTGAATCTTTTTCAGAAATCTGCAATCTGTAATCTACGATCTAAATTATATTTACTTCGGCTTCGATGTGAATTCCAAATTTATCAAAAACTGTGCCTTGAACCGTTCTGGAAACGGCAAGAATCTCTTGTCCCGTTGCATTGCCATAATTTACCAGAACTAATGCTTGATTTTTATGAACTCCTGCATCGCCAAAACGTTTTCCTTTTAATCCCGCGTGTTCAATTAACCATCCTGCAGGAACTTTGACTTCGGTTTCAGAAATATCGAAGAATTTCATTTCAGGAAATTTTTGTTGTATGGGTTCGAAATCCTTTTTTAGAAGTATTGGATTTTTAAAGAAACTACCGCTATTTCCTAATTCAAGAGGATCTGGTAATTTGCTTTTTCGAATAGCAATTACAGCGTTGCTTACATCTTTTAGCGTTGGATTGGTAACACCGTTTTTGGCTAATTCAGCTTTGATGTCTCCGTATGAAGTGTTGATTTTGTGGTTGCGTTTTGTCAGTTTATAAATTACAGACGTAATAATATATTGGTCTTTTACTTCATTTTTGAAAACGCTTTCTCTGTATCCAAAGTTGCATTCTTCTTTTGTAAAGGTTCGGATTTCTTGGTTTTCAATACCAACCGCGGTGCAGGAAACAAAAGTATCTTTGATTTCAGTTCCGTAGGCTCCAATATTTTGTACAGGAGTTGTCCCAACATTGCCTGGAATCAATGACATATTTTCTAAACCGCCAAAATTCTGATCGATTGTCCAAAGTACAAATTGATGCCAGTTTTCGCCAGCCTGGCTTTCAATCCAAACAAAATCGTCGTCTTCCTGAATGATTTTTTTTCCTTTTAAATCAATATGAATGACCAAAGCATCGATGTCTTTTGTCAACAACATATTGCTTCCGCCACCAAGAATGAATTTCTTTTCGGTTTTATATTGTTCCAAAATCGTTTTCAATTCAGATATAGTGTGAACAGCAACAAACTGTTTGGCTTTGGCTTCAATGCCAAAAGTATTGTAATTTTTTAAAGAAAAATTGGATTGAATTTCCATAAATGAAGGACTTTTTTGAAGAATTAATTCTGAGGCCAAAAATAAGAATAATTTAGTTGTACTGTTCTTTTATTCTTTATCAATCTGTTGGATTTTCTTTTAATTGTAGGGATAACAATATTCCGATTATGAATCCGCTTAGAAGCCCTCCAATGTGAGCGGCATTATCAATTCCGCCTGTTAAACCCATTAATAAATTAAAGCCAACAAAGACCAAAATGCTGACCAAAAACGGTATGTTTAATTTTTTTGAAAATACTTTTGTGATTAATAATGCAATAAGCAAACCATAAAGTCCAAAAATAGCACCTGAAGCGCCAACACATACTGTTGCTTCATACCACCAAAAGCTCGTTAAACTTGCCAGAATTCCGGTTGTTAAATAAATCAGGAGGTATCTTGTTTTTCCTAAAACAGGTTCTAAAAATATTCCGACGAATAATAAACCAAACATATTCATCATCAGATGCATTAATCCGCCGTGTAAAAATGTAGAGGTCAGCAGTCTCCACCATTGTTCGCTACCGGTAAGCGGCTTGAAATTAGCTCCCAATTCTAGCAAGTCTTTTCCTCTGAACGATATTAGTCCATAACCCGAAAAAACCATTATGAGGTAAATAATAATATTCAGATCAATTAGGATAGGTGTGATGTAATATCCTTCTTTTGGAATGAGAAAATCAAAGGTTTCTCTCAGTTTTTCAGTTTTTATTGTCCCAGTTTTTTTAAAGTTTCTGACTTCAACGGGTTTAAATTTAATGAAGAGTAATATCACCAACCATACTAAAAGTCCGCTGCCCAGAGTAATCAACAGCCATTTCATTTTTTCGCCATTTCTTTCCTTAAATGACCCATTATGTGCTTCAAATACAATTGGTTTTGTATAATCGTATTGTACATTTTCGGCAATTGCATCATTAAAGTTGTCATGGTCTTCTGTGTTACCCATAATTTCTAAATAGGTAAACTCTCTAAAGTCAGTTTGTTCAAATTCTACTCGAATTAATTCGGAAAATTTTTTAAATCGGGACCTTTTCTCTTCGTTAGAAAAACTGTTGCTTATTGTTTCTGTATATTTTTTCCCTAACCAATACTCACATTCGGTTTTAGAAGTGTCTTTGACTGTTTTTAAAATAGGAATGGCAACATAAATCTGCATGTTAAAATCAGTGTTGTTTTTTCCTGTTACAGAGCTAGTTCTAAAAACACCAATATTGTTTTTGTCCAGATAGAATTTTTTTAAAGAGTAATATTTGGTTTTTTCTGTTTTTTGGATTTGCGATATATTTTCAAGAGTAGTTATTTTTCCTGTGGCAGTTATTAGGTATTCTTGAGCTATAAGCGTAGGTCCAAAAATTGCAAGAACAGCTAAAAATAGAAAACCGAAAGACTTATTATCATCTTTAAATTGAAGAAGTTTTAGCCTTGGGCGTAAAAAAAAGTAAACAGGAATCCAAGGTAATCCAAACGGAAGCCAGAACTTTAAAAGATCTTCTTTTATAGAAAATAATTCCAGTTTGATAAAAATAAGCCAATGAAAAAAAGTATAGATTAAAATGAAACTTATTGTGATTACTAGAAATGGGAGATATATTAATTTAATTTTTTCTGCAATGTCTTTCATTTTTAAATTTACTGTTTGGTAAGTTTTGCAATGTTCAGGATAGTACATTGGCAAGATAATATCCTGAGTTATAATGGTTTTTTGATTTAATAAATTTAAAGTTATTCAGTGTATAAAGCTCTGTCGATAAAATCATTGAATGGTTTTAATACGATCATTTTTTCTACAATTGTTGCAACAAAATCTTTTTGAGTAACTAATTTGGTGTCAAATTTTTGAGTAGCAGTAAAGCTTTTTAATTTCAAAAATTCAATGGCGGGGTCTTCTTTGTCATATCCTTTTGGTGGATTTTTTAAAGTGGTCGCCTCGTCTCTGTTTAAATTTTGATAAATAGATTGAAACTTTTTGTCTTCCAAAATTTGAACCAAATCATCGTAGAAAAAATGAATTTCCTTTCTGATTTTTTGAAGTTGGTCGGGTTGCGGACAATATAATCCACCACCAACAAAACAGCCACCATTTTCAATGTGAAGATAATAGCCCGAAGCTTCCGTGTGTTTCGCTCCTCCAGATATCCAAATACCCAGATTGGTTTTGTAAGGAGATTTATCTTTTGAAAAACGAACATCTCTATTGATTCTAAAAGTACAATGTTTGACTTCCAGCATTTCTAAAGCTGGATCAAGAGGTTTTAGAGCTTCCAATAAAGCCGCAACCAATTGATGGTAATCTTTTTTTACGATTTCGTATCTTTTTTTATTGTCTAAAAACCAGTCTCTATTGTTGTTGGCTTTTAAATCTGCCAAGAAATCTAAAGTGTCTTTTGAAAGCATGTGCTTATAATTTTTATTTAGTTACAAATATTCTAAGTTGCTAAGTGACTAAGTTTTTTTAGTTTTAATTATCTTAGTATGTCTCAGAAACTTAGTGGATTGGAGCTTAGAAACTATTTCTACAATTGTTTTTTTAAGTCTTCTTCACTTATATATCCAGAATTTTGCCATTTCACGGCTTTATTTTCATAGAGCACTAAAGTAGGGAGTTCGCTAATTTTCAACTCTTGCATAATGGTTTTGTTCTCATCAGCATTTAGGCGGATGATAACTACTTTGTCTGCCATTTCTTTTTGTAATTTAAGCATATAAGGTTCCATTTTTTTGCAAGGCGCACACCAAGGGGCATAAAAGCTAACTAATACTTTTTTATTCGTATTTAATAATTCAGCGTATTCCTGAGAGCAAACACCAATGATTTTAGTGTCTGGTTTTGCTAATCCAGCAGCTTCCCATTTTAGCATGCCGCCGTCGAGATTGTAAATGGTTGTAAAACCTAATTCAGCTAATTTTTGTGAAGCTTTGATACTTCGTCCGCCACTTTTACAATACACAAAAACGGGTTTTGTTTTGTCGTATTTGTCAGTTCTTGCCACAAAACCTTCGCTTAGCCAGTTCACATTATCGGAGTTTTCGATATGTCCGGTTGCGTATTCTTCGGGCGTACGAACATCCAAAATTTGTGCTTTTGGAGTTGCATCTATTTTTTTGGAATATGTAGTAACATCAATTGTCTGAACAGCTGTTTGAGAAATGCAAGAGCATGTTATAAAGGAAATAACGAATAAATACAGTTGTTTTAATTTCATCGAAATAATTGTTTTTAATTGCTGTAAAAATAAACAATTTTTGCTTTTTGAATCTTGTACTAATGGTAAATAAAAGTTACAAATTGAAAATAGTGTAACTCTGCAAAGTTGCTTTTACAATAGTTTCAGTACGTTCTGGGTGAGTGTCTGAAATAAAAAGTTGTCCAAAGGTATCGTTGTTAACCATTTCTATGATTTTGGCCACGCGATTTTCGTCTAGTTTATCAAAAATATCATCAAAAAGGAGAATGGGTTTTACACCACTTTGTTTTTTTAGAAATTCAAATTGTGCCAGTTTTAAAGCAATCAAAAATGATTTTTGTTGTCCTTGCGAACCGAATTTTTTGATAGGGTAGTTGTCGATTTCAAAAGAGAGATCATCTTTGTGAATTCCGACGCTAGTGTATTGCAACATTCGGTCTTTGTTGATGTTTTGTTGCAAAAGGCTAAGTAAATCATCTTCGAATAAATGACTTTCATAAATAATTTGTACTGATTCCTGCGAACCAGTTATATTGTGATGATGCGCATTAAAAATAGGGATGAACTCTGCAATGAACGCTTTTCTTTTCTCGAAAATAAATTGTCCAAATTCAGTCAATTGTTCATTATAGATCGAAAGTGTGTCATTGTCATAAGTATGATTCAAAGCGAAATACTTTAATAAAGCATTGCGCTGATTGATTACTTTTTGATATTGTATGAGTTGGTGCAAATAGCTTGAATCCAATTGAGAAATCACGCTATCCATAAACTTTCTTCGGATTTCGCTTCCTTCAATGATTAAATCCCTGTCGGCTGGCGAAATGATTACCAATGGAATGAATCCGACATGGTCTGAGAATTTATCATAAGCTTTTCCATTGCGTTTCAGGACTTTTTTTTGCCCTTTTTTCAGGCTGCAAACAATTTGTTCGGTTCTTTCGTTTTTTTCGAATTCAGCATCGATTACAAAGAATTCTTCTCCGTGTTTGATGTTCTGAACAGCCAACGGATTGAAATAGCTTTTCCCATACGACAAATGATAGATTGCATCCAAAACATTCGTTTTTCCGATACCATTTTTACCCACGAAACAATTGATTTTGTTGTCGAATTCAAAATTGGCTTCGGAGAAATTTTTGTAATTGAATAAGGATATTTTCTTTAAATACATTTGAAGTTTTTGCTGGAATTGGTGACTTTACAAGCTGTTTGATGGCTTTTGTAAAGAGGGTGCAAATTATTGAAAAATATCGATATAAAGATGTAGAATTTGTGTTTTCGTTTTTTACTAGGTTTGTTGGTTTGTGTATAAAATTTATAGTAGCTTTTGGATCTATGAGTTGCGTAGAGGAATATTATAAATGGGCTAAAATAAAAACTAAGGTTTTACTACAGAAGTTTCTGTTGTGCCATCTCCAAAATATTCATTTTTATAGCTTATAACAGCATTGGCAATGGCTTTGGCAATATTATCCTGACCTTCTTCAGATTTTAATATTTCAACATCAAATGGATTTGAAATAAAACCTATTTCGACTAAAACTCCAGGCATTACAGTAGCATCCAAAACCCATAACGGCTCTTGTTTAATGCCTCTAGATTTTATAGTTATAGCATTCGAAAAATTATTCTGTATTCTATTGGCAAGGTCGATACTGCTAGTTAAATTGCTCTCTTGTACGATTTGCAAACCTATTAATGTTCCAGGATTGTTCGGGTCGAAACCTTTATATGCTTTTTGGTAATTATCTTCTAGGAAGATTACGGAGTTTTCTGCTTTAGAAACTTCCATATTCATATTGGCTCTTGACATTCCCATAACATAAGTTTCACTTCCGTTTCCGTTTGGGCTCCTGTTTGCATTACAATGAATGGATATAAATAAATTTGAATTGGCACGATTGGCGATTTTTGCTCTTTCTCTAAGCTCAATAAACTCATCGGTTTGTCTGGTATATATCAAATTAATGCCAGGATTTTGTTCTAATAATTTGCCTACTTTAAGGGTAACAGCTAGGTTTAAATCTTTTTCGTTGTTGCCATAATATTTAGCTCCATAATCTTTACCGCCATGTCCTGCATCTAGAGTAACTGTGAAATTATTGGATTGTCCATATGAATTGGACATTAGCATCATTGTTATAAATGCAAATGTAATTTTTGTTTTTTTTGATATATACATCTAAAGCTTAATTTAATTTTAAAATTTGATCGACTGGGTTAAAGCGCGTAAATTATTAAAAAAAAATGGATATGTCAAGAAGAGAACTCCTGTTTTTGGTTTTTTTTCTTTGGTAGTGAATTTTGGTATAAATTAATTTTTGCTACAAATTTTTACAAATTTTTGCCATAAAACAATTCGTGTAATCAGTTTCATGAATTTAAATTAGTGTCATTCGTGGCTGTTTTCGATTTGTGTTCATACTGTAGGTGCTAGAGGGAGGCAAACTTGTGTGTTTTTATTTTTTGAAAATTGAAATATTCTTATAAATAAATCAAAGGTCTAGAGGTTATTAGTACCTTAATATATATGAGTATGTTGCCGGGCTATTGATTTTTTCTTCGTTGCGCCCGCGTGAGGGATAGAAATGAGCTACCAAAGTAGCATGGATAGCCCGACAGCAGCCAGAGAAAAGGGCAATGACGACAACGTAAATAGCCCTTTTTTCTGGCTGGTGGCACGCCCTAATTATTGGTATTGTAAAAGGTGTTTTTGTAGATAAAATAAGGGTGGAGAAATAATTTTTAAAATTTTCATATAAAATACATTTTTTTTACGTGTATTAGAATAAAAATTTTATTTTTGCCGTTCACATAAATTAAATTTTAAATGGCTACTTACAGTAAAAGAGGATATAAAACACCAAAAGAAAAGGAAGTTAAAGACGATGCAGTTGAAAACGTAATTATTGACGAAAAAGACAGTGCTACGGCTGAGGTTTTTTCGAAATTAGATGAAACAGCTTCTAGAACAGAGGACTGGGTTGCTAAGAATCAAAAAATTATCATTGGCGTTGTTGGTGCTATTACATTGGTAACTGTTGGTTATTTTGCTTATCAAAAATTTATTGCTAATCCTAAAGAAGATGATGCGGCTAACGAAATGTTTGTGGCTCAATCTAATTTTGAGAAAGCTACTAATGGTGTGGCTAGTGATTCATTATACAAATTGGCATTGAATGGTTCTGAAGGGAAATTTGGATTTGTAAAAATCGCTGAAGAATATTCTGGGACTGCTGCTGGAAATTTAGCTAATTATTATGCTGGTATCGCTTATTTGAATACTGGTAAATACGATGAAGCAATTACTTATTTGAATAAATTTAGCTCTACGGATATGATTTTGAGTGCTTTGTCTAAAGGTGCTATTGGAGATGCTTATTCTCAAAAAAATCAACCAAAAGAAGCTTTGGAATTTTATGTGAAAGCTTTTGAGGCTAGTAAAAACAATTTTACTACTCCTCGTTTCTTAATGAAAGCTGGAAAAGTTGCTTTGGCTTTAGGAAATAAAGCAGATGCCTTGAAATATTTCCAAGATATTAAAGATAATTATGAAAATACTCCTGAAGCTGCTACAGTGGATGGTTTGATTGGTTTGGCACAATAAAAATAGAAGGCAGTAGGCAGTTAGCAGTTTTTCTGCAGTCTGAAATCTGAAATCTGAAATCTGAAATAAAAATGGCTACCGAAAATAAAAATTTATCTGAATATGATAAAAACTCAGTCCCAAATGCGAAAGATTTTCGCTTTGGGATTGTTGTTTCTGAGTGGAATGATGTAATTACAGAAGGACTTTATAATGGAGCTCTAGCAGCTTTGTTAGAAAATGAAGTTTTTCCTAATAACATAATTCGTTGGAATGTTCCAGGAAGTTTTGAACTGATTTATGGTTCAAAGAAAATGCTTCAAACTCAAAATGTGGATGCTGTAATCGCTATAGGTTGTGTGATTCAAGGACAAACGAAACATTTTGATTTTGTTTGTGAAGGTGTTACTCAGGGGATTAAAGATTTAAATGTTCAAACTGATATTCCAGTTATTTTTTGTGTATTGACAGATGATAATATGCAACAATCTTTGGATAGAAGTGGTGGAATTCACGGGAATAAAGGAACTGAAGCGGCTATCGCAGCTATAAAAATGGCTTATATCCGTCAACAAGCTTCTTTGTCTCACCAAATAGATGATCAACATTTGTTGTCTTCCGGTGCTTTACGCATTGAAAATTTGCCTTTGCAAATAGAAGAATAAAAAATAATTAAAATTCATAAGACCTATACTGTTCGTTGAATGGTATAGGTTTTTTTATGACCGTTTGCTAAGTAAAATTTCTTGAATAATAGTTCACAATCGATATGGGTACTATCGGTAAAAACTGATTTTATATATATATTGATAGTTAATCTGCTGAATTCGTGTGCTGATTTTTATGTTGCCGTAAGAAAGGGAAAGTTCTTTTTTTAAGGTTTTTTTATGGATTATAAACTGTCAAAACACAATAGAAATTCCTTAAATTTGTGCTTCTTGGTTTGAAAACTTTAAACCGTAAACTTTAAATAATTTTTTCTTAATGTCGAGTATCATTCAATTGCTTCCTGATCATGTTGCCAACCAAATAGCTGCTGGAGAAGTAGTGCAAAGACCTGCTTCAGTAGTGAAAGAACTATTAGAAAACGCAGTTGATGCAAAAGCTACAGATATCAAATTAATTGTTAAAGATGCGGGCAAATCATTGATTCAGGTTATTGATAATGGTTGCGGGATGAATGTTACCGATGCACGTATGTGTTTCGAGCGTCATGCCACCTCAAAGATTCGACAAGCTGAAGATTTATTTTCATTGCACACAAAAGGATTTCGCGGTGAAGCATTGGCTTCTATTGCGGCGATTGCTCATATGGAAATGAAAACCAAATTGGAGCAGGAAGAATTAGGAACTCATATTGTTATCGAGGGTAGTAAATTTATGAATCAAGACGTAGCTGTTTTGCCTAAAGGTACTTCGTTTGCTGTCAAAAATTTATTTTTTAATATTCCGGCCCGACGCAACTTTTTGAAATCGGATACGGTGGAATACCGTCATATCATTGATGAGTTTCAAAGAGTAGCCTTGGCACATCCCAAAATACATTTTACCTTTTATCATAATGGTAATGATATGTATAATTTGCCACCATCGAGTTTGAGACAGCGAATTGTTAATTTTTTTGGTGGAAAAACAAATGAAAAATTAGTTCCAGTTGTTGAAGATACTGAGATGATGAATATTCAGGGTTTTGTAAGCAAGCCTGAATTTGCCAAAAAGAGTAGAGGAGAACAGTTTTTCTTTGTTAACGATCGATTTATAAAAAGTCCGTATTTGCATCATGCGGTTATGGCTGCCTATGAAGGGATTTTGAAAGATGGTTCGCAACCTAGTTACTATTTGTACTTGACGGTGCCACCGAATACTATTGATATCAACATACATCCTACTAAAACTGAAATCAAGTTTGATAACGAAAGTGCGATGTATGCGATTTTGAGAGCTTCTATCAAACATAGTTTGGGACAGTTTAATGTCGCTCCCGTTTTGGATTTTGAAAGAGATGCTAATTTGGACACACCTTATCATTATAAAAATCTGGAGGGTGAAGCTCCAACGATTCAGATAAATACCAATTTTAATCCTTTTGCTGAGGACAAACCAACGAAGAGTTATTCGTCTTCGACTTATAAAAAAGCAGAACCAACTGCCAGTTGGGAAAGTTTATACGTTGATGTAAAACACGATACCAGTGTAGTTTCTGGTGGAAATGAATTTGCTTCTAGCAACAACGAATATACTTTCGAAAACAATGAATTTAGCTTTGAAAATGAGGAGGTAACGTCTTCTTTGTTTGATGATGAAGAAATAGAGCAGACCGTTCAGAAAACCTATCAAATTCATAAAAAATATATTGTTTCGCCTATAAAGTCAGGAATGGTCATTGTAGATCAAAACAGGGCTCATCAGCGTATTTTGTACGAACAGTTTTTGGTAAATATGACGGTACAGCATGCTTCAAGCCAGCAATTATTGTTTCCGATAAATTTGTTTTATTCGACAAATGAGATGGGACTTATTGCTGAATTGCAACCCTCATTAATCAATACGGGTTTTGTTTTCGAAGAGTCTAATTCAGATCATATTGTGATTTCAGGAATTCCAGTTAATATCACAGAGAGTGAAGTAGCTGCGGTTTTAGAGCAATTATTGAGCGATTTGCATAACGGAATCCCAGAAAATAGTTTTAGCCAAAATGATACGATTGCCAAGTCGATGGCCAAAAGTTTAGCTGTCAAAACAGGAGCGTATTTAACAGAAAAAGAACAAGAAAATATAGTAAACGGTCTTTTTGCCTGTAAAGATCCTAATGTTTCTCCATTTCAAAAACCTACTTTCATCACTATGCGTGTGGAAGATTTAGATAAAAAGTTTGCCTTATGATGAATATCACACCTACAGTAAAGCAGTTGTTGATAATTAACGTGCTTTTTTATATCGGTTCACAGTTAGTTCCTGTAACCTATGATCTTTTTGCTCTTTATTACCCAGAGAGTAATGATTTTAAAGGGTGGCAGCTTATTACCCATATGTTTATGCATGCCCCTTTTCCTAATGTTTCGCATATTTTATTTAATATGTTTGCGCTTTATTCTTTTGGAAGTGCATTGGAACATTTTTGGGGAGGGAGAAAGTTTTTGTTCTTTTATATTTCCTGTGGATTAGGAGCAGCATTATTGCACACTGGAGTAAATTATTTCGAGATTCATTCTTTATTATCTAAGGTGGAGAGTTTGAATTTAACTCAATCAGAGATTCATCAATTATTAAATGCTGATTATAGTACATTGTTTGATGAAAGAAATAAAATGTTGCCTGGAGCAATAAATACAATATTGCAAAAAGCACATTGTAATCAGGAACAATTCAATACCATTTTGCAAGCATCAATGCTGTCAAAAGGGGTTGTTATTGGTGCTTCTGGAGCTATTTATGGATTATTGGTAGCCTTTGCTTTTATGTTTCCTAATGCAGAGTTGATGTTGTTATTTCTTCCAATTCCGATTAAAGCAAAATATTTTGTGCCAGGAATATTGGCTATTGATTTATTTTTAGGGTTTAACGGACAGTCTATTTTTGGAGCAGGTAGTACCGGAATAGCTCATTTTGCTCATATTGGAGGAGCTTTAACGGGTTACTTAATGATGTGGTATTGGAAGAAAAACCAATTTAATGACAATCGTTGGAATTAGATTCGAGAGTTTTTTTGAAGTTAAAATCAGGTTATAAATCGTAAATTTCAGATAATAATTAAACAAGAGGGATATGAATATTTTAGACGATTTGAAAATGCAATATAAAATGGGGGGTATTGCCTTAAAAATGATCTATTGGAATGTCGGTTGTTTTTTGGTATCCTTACTTTTTTTCTATCAATACAGCAATGGAGTTTTTAGTTTTCCAGATTGGATTGTTTTGTCGTCAGAGCCCTCTGTTTTTGGGCTAAAACCTTGGACTTTTATATCTTATGCTTTTTTCCATGAAGGATTTATGCATCTGTTTTTTAATATGATAGTGCTAAATTTTGCTAGTTATTTGTTTTTAACTTTTTTCTCTCCAAAGCAGTATTTAGGATTGTATATTTTGAGTGCTATTTTCTCAGGATTAGTTTTTGCTTTAGCGTTTAATTTAATGGGTTTTAGCGGAAATTTAGCCGGAGCATCGGCGGCGATAATGGCTGTTCTGGTGGCAGCAACGACTTACAGCCCTTTGATGAACGTAAGGCTATTGCTGATAGGGAATGTGAAATTATGGCATGTTACGGCAGTTATTCTAGTTTTAGATTTGATGCAGTTTCGTTTAGGAAATTCAGGAGGTCATATTTCACATTTAGCTGGTGCTTTTTTTGGATTTATTTATATTAAATTACTTCAAAGCGGAACTGATTTGAGTGGAATTGTAACTGCTGTTTTAGATTTTTTTGCTAATCGTTTCAAAAAACCAGCTACTCCCTTCAAAAAAGTGCATAAAAATTATCAGAAACCAATCGAAAAACCAACTTCTAAAATTGTTGTTAAGGATAAGAAACAACAACAAATTGATGAGATTTTGGATAAAATTAGTCAGTCTGGTTATGATAGTTTGAACAAAGAAGAGAAAGAATTCTTGTTTCAAGCAGGAAAATAACTTATTTTTATAGTAATATTAAAGTGTAAATCGAGAACTTTCAGTTTTTAAAAGTTTAAAATACATTAAAAAATGAAGAACCTTTCATGGTTTAATAAAGGGATGTATCTTTTGAATTTAGTACTTATAGTGCTAACATTCATCGCCTACCTGCTCCCTTTTTTAGCTCCAAAAATCTTTCCGTTTTTATCGGTGCTGACCTTATTCATGCCTTTGTTTTTTTTATGCAATGGTTTGTTTTTTTTGTATTGGGGAATTCAGTTTAAAAAGCGCATGATTTTGTCAGGCTTAGTTCTTTTGATCGGGATTACTTTCTTCAATAAGTTCTATAAATTTTCGGCTAAAGAATTTAAAGAAAGCGATAAGGATTTTACGATTATGAGCTATAACGTAAGATTGTTTAATGTCTTTAAATGGCTAGATCGTGATGATATTCCAGATACAATTTTAAAATTTATTAATGACGAAAATCCAGATATCTTGTGTATTCAAGAGTTTTCTAATTCAGCAAATATTGATCTAAAAGTATATCCTTATAAATATGTTTTGATGGAAGGAGAGCAGATTAAAACGGGTCAGGCTATATTTTCTAAATTTCCTATTATAGATCAAGGCCATATCGTTTTTCCTCACTCCAATAATAACGTTGTTTTTGCCGATATTAAAAAAGGAAAAGATATTATCAGGGTGTATAATATGCATTTGCAGTCCATTAAAATTTCTCCAGATGTGGATGAGATTTCTGAGAATATTGATGTAATTGATAAGGAAAAATCAAAGCACCTGTATATTAGAATTAGTAAGGCATTTAAACAACAGCAAGAGCAAGCTGCTATTTTTAAAGAGCATGAAAAGGGTTGTAAATATCCTATTATTATTTGCGGAGATATGAATAACAGCGCTTTTTCATATGTGTATCGTAATATCAAAGGAAAATTAAAAGACAGTTTTGAAGAAGCTGGTTTAGGGTTTGGGGCTACTTATAAATTTAAATATTATCCTGCCCGAATAGATTATATCTTTGCAGATGAAACTATGGAAGTAAAGCAATTTCAAAGCTTCCCAGATTTTCAAAACTCAGACCATTTTCCTATAATGGCAAAATTATCTATGGAATAAGTTTTATGTTTAATTGTCTTTTTGGATTTTATCGAATCAGAATTTGACTTTTCAAATAATCCATAGCAAATTTTCCTTCATTGAATAATAGATCGACCACACTTAAATTATTCAAGAAACCATATTTGTCATCAAAGACTTGTGAGTAAGGTTCGAAAACTGAATGATCCTTTTTGCCATTTATTAAATAGCGAAAATCTGCAGTTCCTTCGTTTATTTCATGAAAATATTCTGTTGTTGTATCAAAGTCTAATTTCATTCGAAGACACTTGCAGACAATTTCTAAGACCTCCAAGTTAAGATCCATCAGGAAAGTATGCTTCTTTTGGAAAATAGGTAGTAAATCATCTTCAAAATATTCAAAAAAAGGAGAACTTCTGTAGGCTGCTTCCAACGATTTGAAATGTTGCTTTTGCCAGTCAAATTCCTGTTCTATTTTAATATCTTTTGTTTTCTGATGACTTAAATTAGAATGTTTTATGGGGATATTCAATAATTGAACTCCATTTGGACTGTAGATATACGTCCGGTTTCGATTGGTTTGCTTTTGAAAATTATCCTCCATCTCAAAAGTAATATTATCCGCTTGAGCCATAGCAGCAAAATGGCTAATGGATGGGAAATAGGAGGGATGTAGTAGAATATCCATTTGTAAAAATGTTTAAAGTTTAAAGTCTGAGGTTTTTTAAAACCTCGGACTTTAAACTTTTTAACTAAATATTTTGTTTCGCTTTTCTTTTTTTCCAAAAATATTCACCCACAAAAAACGCAGCAAGTGCTATTAAGAAAATTTTGAAGTAAGATTGTGGTTGTCCTTCACCACTAACTGTTGTGAAAACTCTGTCCCAACGAATTTTGTTTAAACCTTTACCGTTAGTATCCCAACTCATCCAGATAAATATTGGTTTTCCTACGATGTGATTTTCTGGAACATATCCCCAATAGCGGCTATCTTCTGAATTGTGACGATTGTCTCCCATCATCCAATAGTAATTTTGGGCGAAAGTATAAGTTGTAGCAACTTTTCCGTTGATTAAGATTTCATTACCATTCACTTTTAAATCATTTTTTTCATAATCAGTAATGATTGTTTTGTAGAAAGGCAATGTTTTTAAGTTCAAAGCAACTGTTTTTCCTTTTTGTGGAATATAGATTGGACCATAATTGTCACGATTCCATTGAGTATTATGAGGGAAAACACCATATTGACCTGTTTCAGGCGTATGCGAAACACTACGAATTACTGCCAGTACTCCAGGAACATTTTTTAATCTTTCGGCATTTTGGAAAGTTAAAGCTGCTATTCCAATAGTATCTTTCTGCGGACTTACATAGTTTATTCCGTCAGTTACGTCCATATCCTTAAACAAATACTGAAAATTAATTGGAGTTTTACCATCCAAAACAACTTTATATGAAAATTGAGGTTTTGCGCGCTCTGGCAAAATCAATTCTTTTCCATTAATATAAACTAATCCATCTTTTATAGATAAACTATCGCCCGGAATTCCAACGCAGCGTTTTACATAATTGGATTTTTTGTCAATTGGTTTGTCAACTCTAAGCCCGGATTGATCTCTAAATTTGTAAACGGTATCTGCCGGCCAGTTGAATACAACAATATCAGTTCTGTTGATAGTCTGGAATCCAGGAATTCTAAGGTATGGTAATTGAGGCCAATTTAAATATGATTTTCGTTTAGTCAATGGAATGGTGTCATGTACCATCGGCATGGCGACTGTAGTCATAGGAACTCTGGCTCCATAATTCATTTTACTAACAAACAAAAAGTCTCCAACCAATAATGATTTTTCTAATGAAGAAGTTGGAATTGTATATGGCTGAATAAAGTAGGTGTGTACAATAGTGGCCACAATGATCGCAAAAAGTAATGAACTAACCGTATCGGCAGCTTTATGTTCTGGATCTGCATTTCTATCAGCTATATAGTTTAAGGGTTGTGTATAATTGATATAAAAAACATAAAAACCAAAAGTTACAATGGCTAGAAAGGTATCAAGACTTGTTTTTTTGCCAAAACTGCGAATAGTTTCTACCCAAATAACAGGAAACATGATCAAATTAATAATTGGGATGAAAAGTAAAAATGTCCACCAAGTTGGACGGCCAATTATTTTCATTAAAACAATTGAATTGTAAACTGGAATTGCAGCTTCCCAACGTTTTCTTCCTGCGGTTTCATATAATTTCCAAGTTCCTAAGAAATGAACAACCTGAACAGCTAAGAAAAATACAAACCAAAGATATAGAGTCATAATTTGAAAAATTTGATGTTAAAAATTAGAAGTCAGATTAGTATCCAAATTCTATTTTAATTTATTTTGGAATTATTATTTAGTATTTAAATTCAATACATCTTTCATCGAAAAAACACCTTGTTTTCCAGCAAGCCATTCAGCAGCGATTACAGCACCTAATGCAAATCCTTCACGATTATGAGCGGTGTGTTTGATTTCGATAGAATCTACTTCAGAATTGTAAGTTACGGTATGAGTTCCAGGAACCGTTCCTACTCTTACGGCTTCGATATGAATTTCATTGTCTTTAGGTTTATCTAATGTCCAATTGTTGTAATTACTGTTTGCTATAATTCCTTTGGCTAACGAAATGGCTGTTCCGCTTGGAGCATCTAGTTTTTGATCGTGATGAATTTCTTCCATTTCTACTTTGTAATGATCGAATGGAGCCATTATTTTAGCTAGATATTCGTTGAATTCAAAGAATAAATTAACACCAAGGCTAAAGTTGGAGCTAGAGATGAATCCACCGTTTGTTTTTTTACAAAGAGCAATCATTTCGTCATAATGTTCTAGCCAGCCAGTTGTACCAGAAACTACTGGGACATTAGCATGAAAACAGCTAGAGATATTGCTTACAGCTGCAGTTGGTACACTAAAATCGATAGCAACATCGGCAGTTTCAAGTCCATCATAAGTATTGAATTCATCTTTCTTTAAAACAATTTCATGTCCTCTTTCTAAAGCAATTCTTTCGATTACTTGCCCCATTTTCCCGTATCCTAAAAGCGCAATTTTCATTGTATGTTATTTTTTTGATTTTTAAAAAGAGACGAATGATTTTCGAATCTAAAAATGATAGTTAAGTGTTAGTCCAAAATTTGACTTTAATGTTACAAGGTCAGGTGTGATTTCTGGTCTTACCGATAATGTTTGATTGACATTGAATTGTATTAAGGCCGCATCAACATTGGCATCTATTATATTTAATACATAAAAGCCAAGTACAAAAAAACCTGATAAGGAAGCATTTCTTTGGTAGAATTCTTGTGCAGAAATTAACTGAGTGTCTGTAAGATAGTCGTAATTTGGGTCTGGATTACCAGAGAGACGACTTTTGTAGGCATCTCGATATTCGTGGTAACTTTTTTTGCTGTCGATATAGAAATACAAACTGGTTCCAATAGCTCCGTAAACTATTGGAATTTTCCAGTATCTTTTGTTGTATGCTTGTCCTAATCCAGGAAGTATAGCTGAGTAAAAAGCAGCTTTTGCAGGAGTCAAAGGATCTATTTCTACTAATTTTAAAGTGTCTTTTGGTTGTGAAGCAGCATTCTTTTTTGCTTGAGCAAAAACAGTTGCGTTTCCAAAAAGAAAAAGCAATAGACCTATGAATATGATTTTATTCACTACCCTTCTATTAATTTTATAATTCTATTGAAGTCTTCTTCAGAATGAAAAGGAATTGTAATTTTTCCTTTGCCATTTTCAGCTACTTTTATATCTATTTTTGCTCCGAAATATTTATTAAAAGTACTTACATCTTCATCATTAATTTCAAAAGAATTGCTCTTTGTGATAGCTGGTTTTGGTTTCAAACTATCGTGGTATTTTTTCACCAAAGCTTCAGTTTCTCTAACAGAAAGATTTTGGCTAACTATTTTTTGATAAATATCTGTTTGAACATCATGATCTTCAATGTTAATGATAGCACGACCATGCCCCATGCTAATAAAACCGTCACGAATTCCGGTTTGAATGATTGGGTCTAGTTTTAAAAGTCTTAAATAATTGGCGATAGTAGAACGTTTTTTACCCACTCTTTCACTCATTTGTTCTTGAGTCAATTGAATTTCATCAATCAATCGTTGGTAAGAAAGAGCAATTTCTATTGGGTCTAAGTCATGGCGTTGGATGTTTTCAACCAAAGCCATTACTAGTGATTCATTGTCGTTTGCAATACGAATGTAAGCAGGAACAGTAGTAAGCCCGATTAAGGCTGAAGCACGCAAACGACGCTCTCCAGAAATTAATTGGTATTTATTAAAGTCTAATTTACGAACGGTTATAGGCTGAATAACGCCTAGTTCTTTGATAGAAGTGGCAAGTTCACGCAGAGATTCTTCGTTGAAATTACTTCGAGGCTGAAATGGATTTATTTCTATAGCATCAATTTCAAGCTCAATAATATTCCCTACAACTTTATCTGCATTTTTATCTTCAACCGATTGAATATCGTTTTCTGGATCTTTTAATAATGCGGATAAACCTCTACCTAAGGCTTGTTTTTTTATTGCTTTTGACATACAACTATTTACTATTTTTCTTTATAATTTCTTGGGCTAAATTAATGTAATTTACAGCTCCTTTGCTGGTAGCATCATAGTTAATGATACTTTCTCCAAAACTAGGCGCTTCGCTCAATTTTACATTCCTTTGAATAACAGTTTCAAAAACCATATCGTTAAAGTGTTTTTGAACTTCTTCTACTACTTGGTTAGATAAACGCAATCTAGAATCAAACATGGTTAGCAATAAACCTTCGATGTCTAAATCTGGATTGTGAATTTTTTGAATACTTTTTATGGTATTCAATAATTTACCCAAACCTTCTAATGCAAAATATTCACATTGAATCGGAATAACAACTGAATCAGCAGCTGTTAAAGCGTTCAAAGTTAATAAACCTAGAGATGGCGCACAGTCAATCAAAATATAATCGTATTGATCTTTCACACTTTCTAATGCAGTTTTAAGCATGTATTCTCTATTCTCTTTGTCAACTAATTCTATTTCAATAGCAACAAGGTCAATATGTGCTGGAATAACATCTACATTTGGAGAGGAACATTTAATTGCAGCCTCAGATGGAGTGTTACTGTGTTCCAAAATTTGATAGGTTCCTATTTCAACAGTTTCAACATCGATTCCTAATCCTGATGTGGCATTTGCCTGTGGATCAGCGTCTATTAGTAATACTTTTTTTTCTAAAACACCAAGTGAAGCAGCTAGATTAATAGAAGTTGTTGTCTTTCCAACTCCGCCTTTCTGATTCGCAATCGCTATGATTTTGCCCATTTATTTTCTAAATTTTGAACGGTAAAAATACAATTATTTATGGGTTTTGAAAATGTATTTTGTTAACAAAAACAAATAGTTTTGAGACGCAGCCATATATTTTAGCGATAATGTACGTTTGTAGCTGTTTTTATATGAGATAGAACAAAAAAGAGAACCATAATAGTTCTCTTTTTGAATTAAAATTTATTGGTTTAAACGATTTTATGTGTTGTTTGCCGATTTATTAAGTCATTTACCGATTTTTCTTAGCTTTAATCATCATCTCTAATTGATCCCAAAGTTCTTCAGGAATGGCTTCTAGTAAATTAAATTGACCGGCACCTTTCAGCCATTCGCCGCCATCAATCACAATTACTTCTCCATTCACATAAGCTGAAAAGTCTGAAACTAAATAAGCGGCCAAATTAGCCAGTTCTTGATGGTCACCAACTCTTTTCAAAGGAACTTTTTTGGACATATCAAATTTTTCAGCAAGGTCTCCGGGTAATAATCTATCCCAAGCCCCTTTTGTAGGGAATGGTCCTGGAGCTATTGCATTGGTACGAATGCCGTATTTTGCCCACTCTACAGCTAGACTTCTGGTCATGGCAAGAACTCCTGCTTTTGCAGTTGCGCTCGGCACAACATAAGCAGAACCAGTCCAAGCATAGGTAGTAACAATGTTTAAAACAGTTGATGAAGTTTGTTTGGTATCTATCCAATGTTTTCCAAAAGCAAGTGTGCAGTTTTTTGTTCCTTTTAGGACAATATCAATTATGGTGTCAAAAGCATTGGAAGACAAACGTTCTGTTGGCGAAATAAAATTTCCAGCAGCGTTATTCAATAGTACATCAACTTTACCAAAAGTTTTCAAAACCTCTTGTAGCATGTTTTCGACTTCTTCATAATGGCGAACGTCGCATTGTAGAGGTAAACAAGTGCCGCCGGTTTCGGTTTCGAGTTCTTGTGCTGTATTTTTTAGTTTGTCTAAGTCTCTTGAAGTGATGGCTACTTTGGCACCCAATTCTAAGAAATATTTGGTCATCGCTTTTCCTAATCCACTTCCGCCTCCGGTAACTACTATTACTTTGCCTTGTAAAGCATCGTCTCTTAACATTTTATCGGTATAACTCATGTTATTTTATTTTGGATTGTAAATATAGTGAAATAAAATAGTATGCAAGCATAGTAAGTAATCAAGTTTCTGAGATTCTAAGTTTCTAAGATTTTTATTTTGGAAACGAATCTTCTAAGTTTTAAATTTAGAATCTCAGAAACTTTAAACGGCACATAATCTTTTAGCTGCTTCTTCTAAAGTAGGATTATCTTTTGCAAAGCAAAAACGAATTAATTTTAAATCCTTTCTATCAGCATAAAAAGTAGAAATAGGTATTGCTGCAACGCCATAATCTGTGATTAATCGTTTGCAAAAATCCACGTCATTTTCATCTGAAATACCAGCATATGAAACCACTTGAAAATAGGTTCCTTCACAAGGCATCAGTTTGAATCGGCTGTTTTTTAATAATGTTCTAAAGTAATCTCTTTTTTCCTGATAGAATTTCCCTAAAAGATTCACATCAACAATGTCTAAATAGTCACTTATTGCCGCTTGAGAAATACTATTGACACTAAAGACTAAAAACTGATGTACTTTTTTTATTTCATTCATCAAATATTCAGGAGCAATGATGTAGCCAATTTTCCATCCTGTGATATGAAAAGATTTTCCAAATGATGAAGCGGTAATGCAACGATTCAATAAAGCTTTTCTGGTGTGAGCTGAAATGTGTTTTTCTTCAAAAGTGATGTATTCATACACTTCATCAGATAAAACAAGAAGGTCTGGGTATTTTGAAAGTATTTTTTCTAAAGCTAAAAAATCAGCTTCTTTCAGGATTTTACCTGTAGGATTGTGTGGATTGTTAATGATGATCATCTTGCTCTTTGAGGAACAAGCTTGTTCTATAGTTTTCCAATTGGGAGTATAATCATCGTTTAGGTCAACCCGAACAGGTTTTGCATGGCAAAGTAAAACAGGAGATTCGTACGAATCATAACTTGGATCTAAAATAATTACTTCGTCATCAGTTTTTACCAATGCTAAAATAGTCGTAAAAATTCCTTGAGTAGCTCCAGTAGTAACAAGTGTTTCAGTCTCAGGTTTGACGGTTCTACCGTACGAACTTTTAACCAACTTTGCAATTTGATTCAGTAATGGTGGATAGCCGGCCATTGGGGTGTATTGATGAACATCTTCGTTGGACAATCTCGATACAATTTGAATTAACTTTTCATCAACAGGGAAATTTGGAAAGCCTTGCGAAAGATTAATAGCATTGTACTCAACAGCCATTTTGGACATTACTGTAAAAATACTGGTTGTTATTTTTGGGAGTTTACTCATACTAAAAATATTCAGAAGTATAAAAGTAATTGTTTTTTGTCCTTAGAAATTATTGTAAAAGAAAAGAAATGAACTTTTTACATTTTATGAATAATAAAAATAGTTGGTCGTTTGTGCAGATCAATAGTCTCTTTTTTCCAAGCCGAAATTTTCTTTGTTTTGATGTATTCAGTAGGCAATGTGATATCGGTAGCGATACATAAATAGGTTTCTGGGTGCAAAGTTTGAACTAAATCTTCCAGTAATTTATTATTGCGATATGGCGTTTCGATAAAAATTTGAGATTGGTTTTTTTCAAAAGATATTCTTTCTAAATTTTTGAAACTTGCCTTTTTTTCATCTTTTTCAATGGGTAAATAACCATGAAAAGTAAAACTCTGTCCGTTCATTCCCGAAGCCATCATGGCCAAAAGGATTGAAGATGGGCCAACAAGAGGAATCACTTGAATTCCTTTTTCATGAGCTAATTTGACAATTACTGCACCCGGATCAGCAACTCCAGGGCAACCTGCCTCACTCATCAATCCCATGTCTTTGCCTTCTAATAGAGGTTTGATGAATTCTTGGTGTTCTTTGGTTTCAGTATGTTTATTGAGTACAAAAAGTTTTAATTCTGATTGTTTTTTCTCGGGATTGGTTAGCTTGATGGACTTTCGGGCAGTTTTATCATTTTCAACTACGTAATGATCGATGAGTTCAACGCATCTTTTTATGGTTTGAGGTAATACATCCATTGGGTCGCAATCTCCCATGGTTGTTGGTATTAAGTATAATTTTCCAAAAAGAGGTGTTGGTTTCATAAATTTGCCTTTCGGTGTTTTTGAATAAAAAAGTTTTATTGTATTGCTTTAAAATAAAGAGGGGGATTATATTACAAGCAAAGGTATAAAAACGGAAATGGTTTTGTTATGAATGTTTGGTTATCAGTCTTTTGGCAATTATATCACAAGCTTCATCAAGCATTTTGTAAACCATATCAAATCCGTTTGCGACTCCGTAATAAGGGTCTGGAACATCTACATTTTCATCTGGGAAAACAGCATTCAGAATAAGTTGAACTTTGTTCTTTTGAGTTTCGTTTTGTGCCAAATGAATAACATCCCTATAATTACTATTGTCCATTACAAAAATGTAATCAAAAGTATCAAAATCAGCTCTTGAGAAATGTCTTCCTCTTTGATTGGATATATTTAAACCATTTTTTTTGGCGGTAGCAATGGAGCGATTATCGGGAGCGTGACCAATATGCCAAGAACCTGTTCCTGCAGAATCTACTAGGAATTTTTCATTAGGTAGTTTAGATGCTAATATGCCTTCTGCTAATGGAGAACGACAGATATTACCTAAGCAAACCATTAAAATTTTGACAGGCATTACTTTATAACGTTAGTTTTGAATTGATATCATCAACATACTTTTTGAATTGTTTGTCGGTAGAAACTAAATTATCAACGGTTTTACAAGCGTGTAATACCGTAGCATGATCGCGATCGCCTATTTGAGAACCAATGTTGGCTAATGAAGCTTTAGTGAATTTTTTAGCAAAAAACATTGCTAATTGTCTAGCTTGCACTACATGCCTTTTTCTGGTTTTGGATTGTAAAGTCTCTAAATCCAATTGAAAATAATCGGAAACAATTTTTTGAATGTAGTCGATTGATATTTCTCTCTTTACATTTTTAACAAATTTTTCTACGACACTTTTGGCTAATTCAATGGTTACTTCTTTTTTGTTGAAAGAAGATTGTGCAATCAAAGAAATAATAGCGCCTTCCAGTTCACGAACATTTGATTTGATGTTTCTCGCAACATATTCTATGATTTCTTCTGGCATTTCTACGCCATCACGATATAAAATATTTTTTAAGATAGAAATTCTGGTTTCGTAATCAGGTTGGTGCAATTCAGCAGATAATCCCCATTTGAAACGAGATAATAAGCGTTGCTCGATATCTTGCATGTCAACAGGAGCCTTGTCTGAAGTTAAGATTACCTGTTTTCCATTTTGGTGTAAATAATTGAAAATATGGAAAAATACATCTTGTGTTCCTGATTTTCCAGAAAGGAATTGAACATCATCAATGATTAAAACATCGATTAATTGGTAAAAATGAATGAAATCATTTCTATTGTTTTTCTTAACCGAATCAATATATTGTTGTGTGAAAATTTCGGCTGAAATATATAAAACCGTTTTTTCAGGATATTTGTCTTTAATTTCAACACCAATAGCATGTGCTAAGTGTGTTTTTCCTAATCCAACTCCACCAAAAATCAATAATGGATTGAATGAAGTTCCTCCGGGTTTATTGGCAACTGCCATCCCTGCTGAACGAGCTAATCGGTTAGAATCTCCTTCTAGGAAATTGTCAAAACTATAATTAGCATTTAATTGAGATTCGATTTTTAAATTTCGAATACCTGGAATTACGAAAGGATTTTTTAATTCAGGACTCAGATTTTTAAAAGGTGCATCAACCTCTTGAGCTTTTACGGGACCTCTATTAGCGCTTGGTAATTGTTCTGTAAATGGTTGTTTGTTGCCATAAGTATTCTCCATTTTAATTTTATAGAGTAACTTTGCGTTTTTTCCAAGTTCTTTAGTTAAGGCTACTTTTAATAATTTAACATAGTGTTCTTCTAACCATTCGTAGAAAAATTTACTTGGAACCTGAATATATAATGCATTATCGGTTAGTTCAACTGACTTGATTGGTTCAAACCAAGTTTTATAGGCTTGATCTTGAATGTTGTCCTTTATAAAGGACAGACAGTTTTCCCATACTGATTGTGCAGTTTTGTTCATATATCTAGTTAAATTATTGTATTATAGTAAATTTTGTCTTACAAAAAGAATGTAAAAAATATCCTTTTATCGGGATAACAAATATGTGAACAATTATCTGTAAAAAAAAATATTTTAAGTTATAATTTTTGAAAAAATTGTTGTAAGAAACATTTTTAAATTTAAATTTTTAATCCAAAATTAATGAAAGATCATCAAATTCAAGTACGTGTTCGTTATTCAGAAACCGATCAAATGGGCGTTGTTTATCACGGAAATTATATTCCTTATTTTGAGATCGGAAGGGTCGAATGGCTAAGAAACAAAGGGATTTCATATAAAAGCATGGAAGAAAGTGGTATTGGACTTCCAATTGTAAATATGAATATCACTTATAAAAAATCGGCAGTTTATGATGAACTTTTAACAGTACACACCGTTTTCAAAAGTCAGACGTCTGTCAAGATCGAATTTGACTGTGCAATTTATAATGAATCGAAAGAGTTATTAACAACTGCTCAATTTTTACTCGTTTTTGTGTCGCTAAAAACAGGCAAACCAACCGCACCACCAGATTACATTTTAGAACTATTAAAATCTTTTGAATAATTATCAAAAGGAGTTCTTTTTAATGAAGAATTATAGTTTTTTTATGTCAATTTCAAACAATGAATTAAAAGTGTCGAATATCATTTCGGCATTTTTTTTTCTGGTTTTTATTACAAATTTGCCAATTGGTAGATTTGTTTCTTCATTTACTTCCATTTCTTGACTCACGATATCCAGTTTTTTTTCTTTGATTACTCGCATAACTTTATTCATGTTTTTATAGTCGAACATGATTTGGAAAGAAACATCAATTGTTTTTTCAATAATTTCACAAGAATCCAAAGTGATTTGTGCCGAAGTTTTATAAGCAGTGATTAGTCCACCGACTCCTAATTTGATTCCGCCATATATGCGAACTACAACTATAAGTATATTGGTAAGTCCAAAAGATTGAATTTGTCCATAAATTGGAGTTCCAGCTGTATTGCTGGGCTCTCCATCGTCATTGGCTCTATATTGAATGGTTTCGGCACCTATTTGGTAAGCGTAACAATAATGAACTGCGTGGGGATGTTTCTTTTTTAAGACTTCAATTATAGGTTTTACCTCGTCTTCGGTTTCTATTGGGAAGGCATAACCGAAGAATTTGCTGCTTTTTTCTTTAAATAAAGATTCTTCAGATGGAAATGCAATGGTATTATAGGTGTCTTTCATTTTCAAAAATCAATTTCAATGGCAAAATTCAAAAATCAATTTTAAATAGGCCAAACCAAAAGTGTTATTGAATATTTTTCATTGTTATTGCAATTGACCTTTGATTTTTACAATTGTTGGATTATTTTTTTGTTAAACAAATCAACAACATCTTCTTCTCCAACTTGTAAATTCCAAACATGAAATCCAAGTGCAGCAGCTGCATCAGTATTTTCTTTTTTATCATCTATGAATAATGTTTGCTTGGCTTGTAATCCGTTTTGATCGAGTATTAGATTATATGCATCAGGGTTGGGTTTTCTCAAACCAATTTCAAACGAAAAATATACTTTTTCAAAACATTGATAAAAATCGCTGTAAAAGGTAGTTCCAGTCTTTTTTTCAAAAGTTTTGATGTGAATTGCATCTGTATTGCTTAAAAGGAACAAGCGGTATTTTTGAGAAAGCATTTGAAGAAATTCCAATCTATATAAAGGAAAATCAGCAAGAATGGCATTCCAGGCTTTACGAATATCTTCGATAGAAGCATTATCAGTATGCTTTTGAATTCCCGACAAAAAATCTTCCCCAGTAATGGCGCCTACTTCGTACTGTAAGTTCAATTGATCTAAATCTTCGTTCCATTCGGCTATGCCAAGATTTTTCAAACCATCTAGGGTTGCTTGTTTATCTAGATTAATAAACACATCTCCAAAATCAAAAATAATAGCATTAATCATGGTTTCTCAGTATTGTAAGTTCGTCGTTTTCAATTAAATATTTTTTAGAATTTCCTTTTGCCAATAAAGGAGCTTTAATTCCTTGGTCAAAAGTTGTTTTTCCAGTAAAAATTCGAGCTTCATCCCAAAGATTAGCGTCGATAAAGGTTTGTAACGTTCGAAGTCCTCCTTCTATTATAACCGATTGAATGTTTTGAACATATAAGGATTCAGTAATTTGTTCGGCAATATTTTGTTTAAAATCTATTCTTTCAAAGGTAGTGTTTTCTTGGGAGATAGCGTTTTCAGAATTGGTAAAGACAATGGTTTTTACAGAATTATCAAAAACGGCACTCTCTTTCGGAATGCGATTGTTTGCGTCTAATACTATTCTGATTGGATTATTTCCTTGCCAATCTCTAGCGTTGAGCTTAGGGTTATCATCAATAACGGTTTGTGTTCCTACTAAAATTGACTGTTCTTCTGTTCGCCATTTATGAGTCAATTGTCTGGAATAGGCATTGCTAATCCAAATTGGCTTTTTTTCGTTTTTTTCAAGGGGAGCGATAAAGCCATTTTGACTTTGAGCCCATTTTAATATAATATAAGGTCTTTTCTTTTGATGAAAAGTAAAAAAACGTTTGTTGAGCTCATTGCATTCATCTTCCAGAATTCCAATTGTGACATGAACACCCGCTTCGATTAATTTCTTGATGCCATTGCCTGATACTTTTGCAAAAGGGTCAACGGTACCAATGACTACCTTCGGAATTTTATGTTTTATAATCAAATCACAACAAGGAGGTGTTTTTCCAAAATGGCTACAGGGTTCAAGACTTACATATATAGTAGCTTTTGTTAGCAATGATTTATCCTGTACCGAATTTACAGCATTGACTTCAGCATGTGGTTCGCCAGCTTTTTTATGCCAGCCTTCGCCTATGATTTTGTCTTCATAAACAATGACACTGCCAACCATAGGATTGGGGTAGGTGGTTCCAAGACCGTTTTTGGCGAGAGCAATGCAACGGCTCATGTATTTTTCATGTATCTTCACTTTGCAAAAATAGTGATTTAGATTTTAGTTTGAAGCTTAGGATGTTTTTCCTGTTTACAATGATTATTTTTGTAGCATTAAACATTATTAAGGGATTTTTATGAACAATTGGATTATTAGAAAAATACAAAAAGAGGACAATCAAACGGTTGCTCAATTGATAAGAGATGTTTTTGACGAATTGAATATTCCAAAAGTGGGAACTGCTTATGAAGATCCTTATCTCGATTTAATGTTTGAAGAATATAATAAGCCAAAATCAGTATATTATGTAGTTGAAAGTGAAGGCCGAATTGTTGGCGGAGCAGGAATTGCACCATTAGCAAATGAAGCTGAAACTTTTTGTGAGTTACAAAAAATGTATTTTTTACCAGAAACCCGCGGATTAGGAATTGGTAGCCGAATGATGGAAATGTGTTTGCAAAGTGCCCGTGATTTTGGTTTTGAAAAATGTTATTTAGAAACCATGCCTTTTATGTTGGCTGCTCAAAAACTGTATAAAAAATCAGGCTTTGAAAATATTTGTTCTCCAATGGGAAGTACAGGGCATACGAGTTGTCCGGTTTGGATGCTCAAAGATTTAAAAATTTAATTTCTGATGAAGATAAAAGATTATAGAACTCAATTTATAGAAACCCTTAGCTCGATTTATGATAAAGACGAAGCGGAGAGTTTTTTTTATTTGATATTAGAAGCAAAACAACAATTGCAAAGAGTCGATTTGGCTTTGAAACCAGATTTACTGCTTTCTGATAAAGAGGTTCAAGTTTGGAATTCAATTTTGGAACAATTAAAATTAGAAATTCCAATTCAGTATTTGTTGGGGAAAACTAGTTTTTACGGATTGGATTTTGAGGTCAATTCCAATGTTTTGATTCCAAGGCCAGAAACTGAAGAGCTAGTTGATTGGATTGTTTCTAATAATCTAAAACTCCAAGAATCTAATAATCTGAAAATTCTAGATATTGGAACAGGAAGTGGCTGTATCGCTATTTCATTGGCCAAAAATATTCCCAATGCCAAGGTTTTTGCTCTTGATGTTTCTGAAAAAGCTTTGGCAACAGCCAAAAAAAATGCAGAAATCAACGATGTGAATGTCACTTTTATTCATCAAAGCATTTTGGAAACCGAAGATTTAGAACAGGAATTTGATATTATCGTTTCCAATCCACCTTACGTTCGAAATCTGGAAAAAGAGGAAATCAAGAAAAATGTCTTGGATTACGAACCTCATTTGGCTCTTTTTGTAGAAGATAATGATGCGCTACTGTTTTATCGAAAAATTGCCGAATTAGCTCAAAAAAATCTTTCCAATTCAGGACAATTGTATTTTGAAATCAATCAGTATTTAGGTAAAGAGATGATTGATTTACTCGAAAAAATGAATTTTAAAAATATCGAATTGAGAAAAGATATTTATGGAAATGATAGAATGGTTCAAAGTACGAAGTAAGATATTTGATATACGATATCCTTAACATCGTATATCAAATATCGTAAATCTAAAATCTACTCATATCTCAACGCCTCAATCGGATCCAAGTTTGCAGATTTGACAGAAGGATACAATCCAGAAACCACTGCAACAATAAAACTGGTTGTAAAAGCAGCCATGATAGCTCCCCATGGAATCACAAAAACAAAGTGCATGGCAGTTGAAATTCCAAAACCAATTAAAATTCCAAAAATAATTCCGATTACACCACCAATTTGACCAATAAGTAAGGTCTCAATAAAAAACTGAAAAGCAATAGTCGATTTTTTAGCACCCAATGCTTTTCGGACACCAATCTCACGAGTACGTTCCGTTACAGATACAATCATAATATTCATCAAAGCAATAGAAGATCCCAAGATGGTAATAATTCCGATAAGCCAAGAAGCCATACCTAGGTATTTTGTAATACTCAATATTTTATTAATTAAATCGTCACTTCTCACTACTCCAAAATTGTTGTCTTTTACAGGACTTAATTTCCTAATTCTGCGCATAGTACTGATGGCGTTATCAGTTGCTTGGTTTAGTAATTCCTTTTTTTCAACCATAACGCTTAAACTATAGTTAATGTTTGGAGCTGTAAACATAGAACGAGCCACTTGTATAGGAATCAAAACTCTCAAATCTTGACTGTTTCCAAAGGTTGACCCTTTTTCTTTTAGCACACCAATGACTTTGAATTTGGCACCACGAATCGAAAGCATTTTGTCAATTGGACTAACATCTTTCAATATTCCTTTTTGAAAATCAGAGCCAATAACACACGTATAAGTATTGTTCGAAATGTCAAAACTGGTAAAGTTTCTTCCTAAACTGGTTTCGAGTCCCGAATTTCTTAAAAAAAACTCATCAACACCAAGCACTCTTATTTCGGGGTCGGTTTTAAGCGATTCGTATTTTACTTCGGCTGTGGAGGTTGCGGTAAAAGATAATGACGTTTCGGTCATTGGGTAGTTGTATTTATTTTTGAAAGCAACAGCTTCAGGATACGAAATAATTGGATTGATGATTTCGCGTTCTCCACCACCACGGCGACGAGAAGTGTTCTCGTATTGATTAATATTGAAAGTATTGGCCCCCATCGAAGCAAAATCTGATGAAAGCGTATTTTCGAGAGCAGATACAACGGTCAGAATTCCCACCAAAGCAGTAATTCCAATAGCAATAATCATTACCGTCAAAGTGGTTCGCAGTAGTTGGGTACGCACGGAGCCGAATGCAATTCGGATATTTTCTTTAAATAATTTTAGCATCATGGTAGTTTGTCACGAAAATACAATTTTTGTTACAAGTATCATTGGTGAAATTCGGCTAAATAATTGTTTTTTTTAGGAGCTATTTCCAGCTTTCGTTGCAATTTTTTGTCAAAATAATTTATTTTCAATTGCCCAAAAGGAGCTTCCGTTGGTCGCTCTTTTGGTCAAGAAAATAATATTATTTTTTCCTGCAAAATTTTCACTACAATCTGGGCTAGGGCATTTGGGGGGCATTTTGTCATTTGTCTTTAATTAAGGAAATAAAACAGAAGATTTAAAAAACAGCTTATGTTGTAAAAAACTTTGATTGGATTTTTTAGGAGTAATAATTTTAAAAATAAGATATTTGCAGTCTATATTAGGATTTTGACTTTTTTGTTGAAATCTGAAACTAAATTCTAAAGTAAAACAATGGCATCAAAACCAAGTATTCCAAAAGGGACTAGAGATTTTTCACCTGCTGAGGTGGCAAAAAGACAATACATTATTCAAATTATCAAAAGCAATTTCGAAAAATTTGGATTCCAACCTATAGAAACGCCTTCATTCGAAAACTCCGAAACCTTAATGGGTAAATATGGAGAAGAAGGAGACCGATTGATTTTTAAAATATTAAACTCCGGAGATTATTTGTCAAAAGCAAATGCAGAATATTTAGACGCGAAAGACAGTACTAAATTGACTTCAAGTATCTCTGAAAAAGCATTGCGTTACGATTTGACCGTTCCGTTTGCACGTTATGTAGTGCAACACCAAAATGATATTGAATTCCCATTCAAAAGATATCAAATTCAACCCGTTTGGCGTGCTGATCGTCCGCAAAAAGGACGTTTTAGAGAGTTTTTTCAATGTGATGCCGATGTTGTAGGTTCAAAATCGTTGTGGCAGGAAGTAGAGTTGGTACAATTGTATGACTCCGTTTTTACTGCTTTAGGTTTAGAAGGAGCTACCATAAAAATTAATAACCGAAAAATCCTTTCTGGAATTGCCGAAGTGATCGGAGCATCAGATAAACTGATTGATTTTACAGTAGCTTTAGATAAATTGGACAAAATAGGCGAGGACGGTGTTAAGAAAGAAATGATCGAAAAAGGAATTTCTGAAGAAGCGATTACCAAAGTACAGCCGTTGTTTAATTTTACAGGAACCATTTCAGAGAAAATTGAAAAACTTTCTGTTTTACTTTCAGCTTCTGAAGAAGGAATGAAAGGAGTAGAAGAACTTCGTTTTATTTGTGACAATGTCTTGAATTTAGGATTGTCAACAGCTAGTTTAGATTTGGATGTGACCTTAGCCAGAGGATTGAACTATTATACAGGAGCAATTTTTGAAGTGGCTGCTCCAAAAACAGTTTCCATGGGATCTATCGGTGGTGGAGGCCGTTACGATGATTTGACTGGTATTTTTGGTTTGAAAAATATGAGTGGAGTTGGAATCTCTTTTGGTCTTGACCGAATTTATTTGGTTATCGAAGAATTAGGGTTGTTCCCAGAAGCAGTGACTTCTACTTCTAAAGCGTTGTTTATTAATTATGGAGAAAAAGAAGCTTTTTATTCTATGAAAGCCATTAAAGAATTACGTGCTGATGGAATAAAAGTAGAATTGTATCCTGATAATGTTAAAGTCGCTAAACAGTTTCAACATGCTGACAAACGATTTATTCCCTATGCGGTAATTGTAGGCGAAGAAGAAATGAATAACAATCAGTATAGCTTGAAGAATTTAGTTTCCGGCGAACAGAAAAAAGTAAGTTTAGACGAACTGAAAGAAGTTTTAAAATAGAAAAAAGGGTTGTTCAATTAAGAGCAACCCTTTTTTATTTTAAGTTATCCGAATTTATTTTGTGGCAATACGAACTAAAGTTTTTGTACCATCAAAAACCACTTCTAGTTTTTTTCCAACGGTACAGCTAAGGGCTCTACTTTTAATATATCCTTTTAGAACATCTTCTTTATTTCCAGTTATTACTAGCTTACCAGCTCCACTGATAAAGATATGTCCGTTTGGCCCAATATTAATAGCAGTTTCAATGGTTACAGTTCCATCTTTAATCCTTAAATCTCCGATAGGGTCTCCTGCTCCTATTTCTAATGAAGTTCCTTTGTTTACAGTTATCAAACCATTTCCTCCAGCAGCATTTCCTAAATATAAAGTATTTTTAACTAATGCTTTTCCTGAATTTATGGTCAAGACACCAGAAGCTCCTTTTCCCAAATAAGCAGAATTTCGGATGCTAAAAAGAGCCGCTTCTTCAAGGGTAATTGTTCCGTTTAGATTAGTTAAACCATTTGGAAAAAAAGTTTTGGTTATAATAATATTTGCCCTAACATTGGTTGTCAACGTAGCAGGGCGTTTAGACATAGAATCTGCTCCTACATGTCCTATGTTTACTGGGTTATTTGGGCTACCTGCTCCAATGACTAGATTTACAGGTATTAAATTGGTAAAATCAATACTGGCGTTATCCCAGTTTTTTACATTGTAAAAATTGTTGTCAACATTTCCTATCCAAGTAATTTGTTGTGCATTCGAAAGATTAATAAGTCCTAAAAATGAAATTGCAAAAAAGTAAAATTTCATTTTCGTAATAGTAAAGTTGTTTTTCATAAGGTTGGTTTTTTATTTGGTTTTTTAGATTTTATTTAAGAGGTAAATAATTATAATTAAACATTTGCTAATTAAAAATAAAAAATTAACACTGCTATCCTGTTCTAACCTGCATAAAGAATTATAGAAGAATAGAATTAAAATTTAGGAATTTTGATTGATGCATAAATAGTTTAATTTAATAAGTCAAAAAAGTGGATTAAATAAGGAAGTTCTCTGATTTTTTTAAGTTTTTATTTTGTTAAAAAAAGTATGAAAAAAGACTAATAAAAAATTACTTTTGTGGTTTTTAAATTTATTATCCCCAATTCATTAAAACAACTAACTTAAAAATGAAAAAAATAGTAATCTTAGGTTTCTTTTTATTTGGATTTTACTCTGTTGCCATAGCGCAAGATTATTACATGACAGCACCAGTAGGCTTTGGTGCAGCAGCAACTGGAGGAGGAACTCCAACTGCATCAAATACAGTAACAGTCAGTACTTATACTCAATTAAAAAATGCTCTTACTTCAACTACAACGGCCAATTCTGTTATTTTAGTTTCAGGAGTTATTGATTGTAGTTACACAAGTGTATTATTGACTAATAAAACGATTATTGGATTGCCTGGAGCAAGACTTAGAAACACGCAAATAACTGAAAATTTAAATCCTAAATTATATCCTAATAGGAATGACCCTTCAGGTATTCTTAATATAAAACCAGGATCTAAAAATATTATTGTTAGGAATCTTATTTTCGAAGGTCCCGGTGCTTTTGACGTGGATGGTCGTGACAATCTTACTAATGAAGGAATAAATGTTTGGGTGGATCATTGTGAGTTTCAAGACGGAGAGGATGGTAATTTTGACAATAAAGGAGAAGCTGATAATGTAACAATTTCATGGTGTAAATTTACTTATTTGAAGCCTTCAATGCCAGGAGGATTTGGTGGTTCGGCTGACCATAGATTTACAAATTTGGTAGGATCAGCTATTGATGATTTTAATACTACTGATAGTAATGGGCGTTATAGTATTACTTTTAAAAATTGCTATTGGGCAGATGGTTGTAAAGAAAGAATGCCAAGAGCTAGAAATGCCGAATTGCATATCTTAAATTGCTATTACAAAACGTCTGTTTCAAGTGCTAAAGCTATTGCTTTAGGAGCAGGAGATAAAGGAACTACTTGTTATGTGGAAAATTGTAATTTTGAACAAGTAGGTACTGTTTCTAGTCCTGTTACTGAAGGTGCAGGTACAACTGCAGTTAAGTTTGATGGTTGTACAAAAGGAACGACACCAACAGCTGTAACAGGCCTTGATGTAGGAACGGCAACAAAACCGACCTATTCTTATACAGTATTACCAGTTGCTAATGTAGCCACTTATGTTTCAGATAGCAGTTGTGGAGCAGGAGCGACTTTACTAGTTTCTTCAACAGGAGTAATATCAACGGCTTGTCCTAATTTAGGTGTAGAAGATCATGTAGCTAGTGCTAATGTGAAGTTTTACCCTGTGCCAGTTGATACAGTTTTAAATATTGCGTTGTCTGAAGCTGTTTCTGGAGATGATATTACTGTAGATTTGTTTTCAATTGAAGGAGTAAAGGCTTTTTCTTATTCTAAAAAGAATGTGGCTACTAATGAAAAATTATCGCTCAATTTAGCTGGTTTGGCAAAAGGAATTTATTTATGCAATCTAAAAATTGGTAATGTAACTTCTACTCAAAAAATTATTAAAAATTAGTTTTAGCATTGTCTAGTCTGAATAAAAAAAGAGTCTCGAAATTTCCGAGACTCTTTTTTTATGGGATAAATTTGGATTGATGTAGCATCCAATCATAGATTTTATCTTCTCTAAAAAAACTTTCTACACTGCCATGATTTCCACCTTTAACGATGGTAAAAGTAAGATTAGCATCAGGTTTGCAAGTTTGGATCGCTTTGACCATTTTTCTAGATTCCGAAATTGGAACGATATGATCTTTGTTTCCGTGTATAACCCACAAAGGTATTCTTGATAGATTGCAGGCATCTTTTGTGTTTCCGCCACCGCAAATAGCTACCGCAGCTGTTATCTTGTCTGGATATTTACCAGCAAAATCAAAAGTTCCGTAGCCACCTAAACTCATGCCACATACATAGACTTTTGACAAATCAGTATTATAATTGTTTTGAACGTATTCCAGAAGTTGTAAAAGCTTATCAGGATTCCAAGGGCCATGTGCAACTTGTGGAGCAATTACGATAGCTGGAATGTCTTTTCCTCTTTCGATAGCGCGAATGATACCATAGCGTTTTACTTTGTCTAGATTGGTACCCGAAAGACTTTTTCCATGCAAAAATAAGATGACAGGAGCTTTGTTGTCCAATATCTCTTGTTTGGGTAGATTGATCCAGAAAGGATAGTCGGTTTGGTTTGTTATGGCTTTTAATTGGGCTTGGGTTGTGGTGATAAAACAAAGGGTAAGTAGGTAAAATAGAATTGAGGGGCGCATTAATTTTTAAGGTTGATTTGGGGTTAATATTGTAAAATCATTTTGCTTAGGTTCAAAATGATTTGGTGTTTTGCAAATGTAATAGGAAAAATGTGATAAAGCAATTGGATCATAATGTAATGAGTAGTATTTAAGATACTCTTTTAACGGTTAGGAATCAATTTCAACGGTTTTTATAATATAACTATTTGTATTAAAATGAGTTATAAATAGCAGCATGTTGAGAATGAATAATTTATAAACCAATTGCTCAAATAAATTCCTCATACAGCATATAACAGGATAGTTACTTTCATTAAATTCATTTAATTTAGATTTTTAAAATCATAAAGAAATAAAATTACAATGGAAAGAGTTGTTGCTGAATATCTTATTGAAACCCCTTATGCGGTGGAGCAAGCTGCAGCAGTGCTGGCAGGAGAGCAATCGTCGGGAACTTTTGTATCTGTTCCGGGTGAAACCGAAGAATTAAAAAAACGTTTCGCAGCAAGGGTTGAGGATATTCAATTGTTGGATGTTTCAGACGAACCTTCTATTCCGGGAGGAAGTATTCCAGGTAAAAAATACCAAAAAGCAAGAGTTAAAGTAAGCTGGTCGATAGAAAACTTCGGATATAATCTGCCGGTTTTAATCAGTACGTTGCAAGGAAATCTATACGAGATTACGCAGTTTACAGGTTTGAAACTAATGGATTTTGAGCTTCCTGATTCTTTCGGAACTAATTTCTCAGGACCAAAATTCGGAATTAAAGGTTCTAAACTATCCTGTGGCGTGACCGACAGACCAATGATTGGAACCATCATTAAACCAAGCATTGGAATGAGTGTCGATGAAACGGCTGCTTTGGTAAAAACGTTAATCGAAGCAGGAATCGATTTTATAAAAGATGATGAGTTGATGGGTTCTGCGGCCAATTCTCCTTTTGATGAAAGGGTAAAAGCGATTATGAAAGTCATTCGTGACAACGAGCAAAAAACAGGTGAAAAAGTAATGTATGCCTTCAATATCAGTGATGAAATTGATGCGATGCAACGAAAATACGACTTGATTATCAAAGAACAAGGAAGCTGCGCGATGATTAGTGTCAACAGTGTTGGTCTGTCTGGTACAAAGAAAATTTGCGATCAGGGTGAATTGGTTATTCACGGACACAGAAACGGCTGGGGAATGCTGAACAGGCATCCGCTGTTAGGAATTGAATTTCCGGCTTATCAAAAAATACAGCGTTTGGCAGGAGTCGATCAATTGCACGTCAACGGAATTCAGAATAAATTTTGGGAATCCGATGATTCGGTGGTAACGTCAATAAAATCTTGTTTAAAACCATTTTTAGGAGGTAATGAAATATTGCCTGTAGTTTCTTCAGGACAATGGGGAGGACAAGCGGTAGAAACCTATCGAAGAACCCAAACCACCGATTTATTGTATATGGCAGGCGGCGGAATTCTGGCACATCCTATGGGGCCAAAAGCAGGAGTTAATGCCTTGCAGCAAGCCTGGACAGGGGCTGTTGATGGTTTGTCTGTCGCAGAAACAGCTCAGAAATATCCTGAATTTGCAGCGTCGGTTCAAAAATTTGGTAAATAATGAAAGCAGAAAAACTTCTATTAGCCTATTATGGCGACGATTTCACAGGCTCTACCGATGCTCTGGAATTTTTGACGTTGGCTGGAGTAAAAACAGTTCTTTTTCTGAAAAAACCCGAACAAAAAGATTTAGATTGTTTTCCCGGAATTCAGGCTATCGGCTTGGCGGGAAAAAGCAGGTCATTGTCTCCCGCAGCAATGGAAGAAGAACTTTTTCCTGCTTTTGAAACATTGAAAAGTTTTTCGCCAGAACATGTGCATTACAAAGTGTGTTCGACTTTTGATTCTGCACCACATGTGGGGAATATTGGAAAATCGATTGAAATTGGAAGCCAGGTTTTCAATCAGAAGACCGTTTTGGTTTCGCCATCAGCACCGCATTTAGGGCGTTTTTGTGTTTTCGGAAATCTTTTTGCCCGAATGGGAACTATCGGAAATGGCGAAATTTATCGCATTGACCGACATCCATCAATGAGTAAGCATCCCGTCACGCCTGCTTTGGAAGGCGATTTGACTTTGCATTTGGCAAAACAGACTAAGAAATCCATCAATCTTATCAATCTGACTACAATCGAAAAAGGAACTTCAGAAGTTTTGGAGGCGGTTGAAAAAAATAAGGCTGAAATTCTGTTTTTTGATGCTTTCAATTTGGAACATCTAAAAACAATCGGAACGGTTTTTAATCAATTGGCAAAAGCAAAAACTCTTTTTTCAGTAGGTTCATCAGGAATCGAAAAAGCATTGGGCTTGGCTTGGTCAGCTGAAAAAATAATAGAAGAAACAATAGAATTTAATTCTCCGGGTGAAGTGTCGCCTTTATTGGTTTTATCGGGAAGTTGTTCTCCGGTGACTTCAAAACAAATTGAATATGCTTTGCAAAATGGATTTTTAGAAATTCCATTAGAAAGCAGTGCGGTTGATAGTGAAAAACAGGCAGAAATTATTCGAAAAACAGTAACCCAAATTATAACCAATTTCAATAACGGTGAAAGCACGATTTTGCATACCAGTACAGGGCCAAACGATCCGCGTATTGTAGAAACAGAATCGTATTTTACAGCAAAAGGAGTCGATGCAAATGATATTCAAAAACAATGTAGTGCCATTTACGGCAGTGTTCTAGGGCAAATTATGAATGAAGTATTAAAAGCAGTGCCGTTAAAAAGAATCCTTTTTGCCGGTGGCGACACATCGAGTTATGCCGCATCCGAATTGGATATTCTGGCGTTGGAAATGATTGCGCCAATAGCGCCCGGTGCGCCGCTTTGTAAGGCGGTTTCGGATAACGAATGGGTCAATGGAATAGAAATGAATTTTAAAGGCGGACAGGTAGGTACCGCCGATTATTTTATAAAAGTATTAAAAGGAGAAAAATTATGAGCGCAAAAACACTAGGTTTTGTACATACATCGGCAACATTGGTTCCGTTGTTTCAGCAGTTAAGTAATGAGTTTTTAAAAGGAGCAGAAACTTTCAATATTGTAGATGACAGTTTGATTAAAGACGTCATCAAAAAAGGAAAATTAATGCCCAACACCGCAGCAAGAGTCGTGAGTCACGTTCAGGCTGCCGAAGCAGCGGGTGCTGATGTAATCTTGGTAACCTGCTCGTCTATTGGTGTGGCTATCGAAACCGCCGCAACGCTGGCAACCGTTCCTGTGATTCGTGTCGATCAGGCGATGGCGGATGAGGCAGTACAAATCAGCAACAAAATCGGTGTAATTGCCACTTTGCCAACGACCTTGGAGCCAACCAGTGATTTGGTTAGAAGAAGAGCAATATTGGCAAGCAAAGAGGTAACGATTTCTTCAGTATTATGCGAAGGCGCTTTTGAGGCTTTGATGAGTGGCGACGCCGCAAAACACGACGAAATGGTTGCCAAAGCCCTGAAAGAATTGATGAAAGAAGTCGATGTAATCGTTTTGGCTCAGGCTTCAATGGCAAGAGTTGTTGATGGTTTGAGTGCCGAAGAAAAATTGGTGCCTATTTTGGCGAGCCCAGCTATTGCTATGAAAAAACTAGCTGAATTATATTTCTAAAATAATGATTTGTAGCGGAAAGATTGTGCTTTTTTCGGAAAGATCATCCCGTTTTCCGTTTCAATCTTTTGTGCCGAACACCGGCACAAAAGGATTTCCACTTCAACCGGGGCTAGGAGTTGAGATTTGGCTTTTTTGCCATCATCTGAAAAACAAATAACACTTAAAAAACAAATTGTATGCGTAAATATTTTCTTTGGGCTGTTCCAATACTTTTTATCATTGCAGGATTAGGCTGGTTTCAACAAATGGATAGTATTTGGAAAATCGGATTGATTTTGGGTTTTTCAAGTGTCGCTATTGGAGTAGGACATGTGAAAATATTGAGCGGTTATCAATATACGTTTTGGATTATTACAGCCGTATGTGCCGGACTAATCTACCCCGAGTTTTTTCTGCATGTTGGAGATTTTGATATGCGTAACAAATGGCTTATTCTAATCATTATCCAAATGGTAATGTTTGGAATGGGTACTCAAATGAGCATCGAAGATTTTACAGGCATTCGAAAATCGGGCAGAGGCGTGCTGATTGGTTTGCTTGGGCATTTTACCATTATGCCATTAGCAGGTTTTACTATTGCTAAACTTTTTGGTTTTGAACCCGAAATTGCTGCCGGAATTATCCTAATTGGTTCGTGTAGTAGTGGATTGGCTTCGAACGTGATGACTTATATTGCCAAGGGGAATCTGGTGCTGTCCGTTACTGTAACGGCCATGTCAACTTTAGCTGCGCCAATTATGACACCTTTTTTGATGAAGATATTTGCAGGGACTTTAGTTGAGGTTCATTTCTTCAATATGATGATGGAAATTATTAAAATTGTCCTTGTGCCTTTGGCAGCTGCCATGATTCATGATATTCTGAAAAATTACGGAACTGTAGCCAAAAAAAGAATTTATGGATTAACAATTCTGTCAACGATTTGGCTGGTCGTGCTTGTTTTCTTTGGAAATGTTTTTGCATTCGCAGAAGACAGTGCTGGATCGCATGTATTAGAAATTGTCAATTTCTCCTCTGGTGCTTTTATCGTAGGGGTTTTGTATCACTGGTTGTATAAAGCCTATTCAAGAATAGATGCGATTATGCCTTATTTCTCGATGTTCGGAATTATCTATTTTACTTTGGTAACTACGGCTGCTGGAAGAGATAATCTCATTCAGATTGGGTTTTTATTGTTCCTGGCTTCAGTATTACATAACGGAGCGGGGTACTTCTTCGGGTATTGGCTGAGCCGATTAAGCGGTCTGGATAAAAAAAGCAGTCAGACTATCGCTTTCGAAGTAGGTCTGCAAAACGGCGGAATGGCATCAGGACTTGCAGGCTCTATGGGGAAACTCGCTACCCTCGGACTGGCTTCGGCGGTGTTTAGCCCGTGGATGAATGTCTCGGGGTCTTTACTGGCTAATTACTGGCGTAAAAAGGATGATAGAGAAGAAACGGAAATTGTTTTAGAAGCCAATTGAAAAAAGAGTTATTTTCTAGAAAGAGCATAAAAAAAACCACTGATTTAGTAGTGGTTTTTTTGTTTAAATCCGTCTTAAATTAAATTCATCAACTAAAAATCAATTTAAATAGTGGTATTTTATTGATAATTAATGGTTTTTGTGACCACGGTGGGATTTGAACCCACACGCCCTTACGAGCACCACCCCCTCAAGATGGCAAGTCTACCGTTTCTCCACGTGGCCTAAAACAGATAGAGACGTTGCAAGCAACGTCTCTACGATTGTGACCCGACTGGGGCTCGAACCCAGGACCCCATCATTAAAAGTGATGTGCTCTACCGACTGAGCTATCGAGTCATTGATTCAAGAAACTTATGTGTTGATCACTTAAATTGTGACCCGACTGGGGCTCGAACCCAGGACCCCATCATTAAAAGTGATGTGCTCTACCGACTGAGCTATCGAGTCATATTCGTTTCTTGAATGCGGGTGCAAATATAAGGACTTTTTTTCGAAGTTTCCAAGCAATTTTATTATAAATTTGTCTTTTTTAAATTAAAATTCTTAACGCCTTAATATGTAAGGTCTTATTCAAATGAAAAAAATTATATTATTAGGTTACATGGGGTGTGGTAAGTCAACAATTGCACAAAAGCTTTCTGGAATTATCGCTAAACCCTTCGTCGATTTGGACGAATATATCGAAAAAAATGTAAAAATGTCTATAAAAGATATTTTTGAGAGTCATGGAGAAATCCATTTTAGAAAGTTAGAGCATACTTATTTTCTGGAATTATTAAATTCTCCTGATGAAATTATTATCGGTTTAGGTGGAGGAACTCCTTGTTATGCCAATAATCATGAATTGTTAAGTGGGGATGGTGTGGTATCTATTTATCTAAAGGCATCCGTAGATACCTTATTTAATAGATTAGCAGCTAACAAAAGCAAAAGACCTCTTATAGCTAATAAAAGTGATGAGGAGATGAAAGAATTTATAGCTAAGCATCTTTTTGATAGAAGCTTTTATTATAATCATGCTCAGTACAAAGTGAGTGTTGATGATAAAACTATTGAAGAAACAATTAATGATATAATGAATCTACTAGCTTAAACGAGCATAGCTATTGCCATTATTATCAAAAACAACGTTAACATGTTCTAATAAGGAAGTAGAAAGAGATATTCCTTTAAAATCGGCCTTAATCGGGAATTTTTTGTGGTTTCTATCAACAAGAACAACGGTTTTGAATTTTTTTAAAGGAACATCTAAAAAATGTTTTACCGCATATATTAAAGTTGTTCCAGAACTCAAAACATCGTCTACAAGTACAAGACCTTTGTTACTGTATTGTTCTTTTGTCAATGAAGTAGTTATTGGTTTCTCAGGATGTTGTTTGTCTGTATGAACTTCGCAAAGCGAAATTTTAATAGTTGAAATAGCGGTTAGGGCCTGAGCGATTTTTTCGGCAAAAACAAAGCCATTGTCCGTAATTCCTGCAATCACAATTTCTTCTTCTTCTACAAAAGTTTCATAGATTTGGTAAGCTATTCTTTTGGTAGTATGTTCTATTTGTTGATTGGTAAGAATTATATTTTTGCTCATGGCGTAGTATTATTTTATTTTTTCAAAGATAAAAAAGTTAGATGAATAAGCTGTAATTTAATGGAAATCTTAAACTCAATATTAAATGTTTTTAAACGCTTAAACCTTTAAACTTTTTTTAATCTATTTCTTCATCTTCATTAATGTCATTACCAAAATCATCAATATCTCTTCGGTCTTTTTTGGTAGGCCTTCCAGTTCCGGTTTTTCTATAATGCTCTTTGGATAATTTTAATAATTCTAAGTGAGCATACGCTTCAGGAGGCGTTTCATTTTTTCGATAAATATCAACAAGTTTGGCACCCACTCGGCTTTCGGGGATGTCTAGTACGGTAATAATTTGGGTAATCTGATCCTTTCTAAAAGTAATTCGATCGGTAGGAAAAACTTCTTTTGAAGGCTTGGCAACAATACCGTTTACAGTAATGTGATTTTTTTTACAAGCTTCGGTTACCATGTTTCTGGTTTTGTAATACCGAACGCACCATAAATATTTGTCTATTCTCATTAATTTTTTCTAAAATCGGAGTTAAATACTTTACAAAAGTAAATCATTAATGTATATTTGTGGCTTAAACTACACCTAAAATAATGAACAAAATTAAGTTTTATTTTATTGCATTAATGGCTACTATTGCGATAAGTTCTTGTAATAAAGATGATGATAATGATGTTGAAGTAACTCCTCCTAGAGATTATGCTACTCAGTATGCTACAGATATCGCTGCGATTGAAAACTATTTGAAAACAAGTTATATTAGTGAAATAGTAGATGCTCCAGGCACTCCTGAAGATCAAGATGTTACTATAAAAAAAATTCCTGATGGCGAAAGTCACCCTTCATTATGGTCTTATTTAGACAGTCCTACACTTCCGAGATTAACTAGTAGGAATGCAAAATATGGGGATGTTACCTATAAGATATATACATTAGTAATTAGAGAAGGGATAAAAGGAGGAACAACTTCGTCTGGAGGAGAATATCCTTGTAATCTAGATGGTGTTTTTGCAGGTTATAAAGGAACCTTGTTGGATGGAAAAGTGTTTGATTCTTCAAATAATGGTCAGAATCTGTGGAATTTAGATGGATCTAAACATGATGGAGGATCAGGTGCTATTCGTGGCTGGTCTGAGGGCTTTCCTCAATTCAAAACGGGTTGGATTTCTTCTAGTACAGATGGAGATGGAACAGCAAGGTATAATGATTTTGGTGTAGGTGTGATGTTTCTTCCTTCTGCTTTGGGATATTATAATGAGCCCTATGGTGATATTCCAGCTTATTCACCTTTAGTATTTAGTATAAAATTGTATGGAGTAAAACGTTATGATCATGATGCAGATGGTATTCCTTCTTACTTAGAAGATGTAGGTGCAGATCATGATCGATATATGTATTATTTTGCAGCTGGTGTTCCGAATCCGGATGATACTGATGGGGATGGTATTCCAGATTTTGCAGACTTTGATGATGATGGAGATGGGTATGCAACAAGGGGTGAAATTAAAGATGCTAACGGAAAATATTATCCTTATGGGGCTATAGAGGATGATCCTTTAACTACTATAGATGAAAGTTATGGTATTCCGAGAAAATATACAGGCCCGCTTACAAACCCTAGTTTACCTGAGTCGGAAACTAATCCAAGAAAATCAGATCCATCTGATTTTAGAGATCCAAAAAGATTGAGAAGACATTTGGATCCCAATTGTCATGATATGAGTAAATAGAAAAAAAAGGCTGTTTCAGAAGTGATTCAGCCTTTTTTGATATAATTTTGAAAAGGGAATATAAAATTACACAGGGTTTTAATAATCACATTTGGGATCAAAGTTTTTAATTTGTTTTCTGAAGTTTGTAAATTTTTTATTTACATAGAATGATTATTTCATGTTCAGTTATTACCACTAAATATAAAATCCCATCTCATTTTTATAACGAGATGGGATTTTGTATTTATGAGAAAAAAAGAATTACTTTCTTTTAATAACTTTTTCTACAGCTTCAACAATCGCTTGATTGTTCAATTTGTATTTCTCCATTAATTGCTCAGGAGTTCCAGATTCTCCAAAGCTATCTTTAACAGCAACAAACTCTTGTGGAGCTGGAGTGTTTAATGCTAATACTCTGGAAACGCTTTCTCCAAGACCTCCAAGGATGTTGTGTTCCTCAGCAGTAACTACACATTTGGTTTTAGCTAAAGATTTCAAAATAGCTTCTTCGTCTAATGGTTTAATGGTGTGGATATTGATTACTTCGGCAGAAATTCCTTTTGCTTCTAAAGCTTCTGCTGCAACTAAAGCTTCCCAAACTAAATGTCCTGTAGCGATAATTGTTACATCTGTTCCTTCGTTAAGCATAATAGCTTTTCCAATTACGAAAGGCTCGTCAGCAGGAGTGAAGTTTGGCACAACTGGACGTCCAAAACGTAAGTAAGCTGGACCATGATGATCTGCTAAAGCTAATGTTGCAGCTTTGGTTTGATTGTGATCGCAAGTGTTGATTACAGTCATTCCTGGTAACATTTTCATCAATCCAATATCTTCTAATATTTGGTGAGTTGCTCCGTCTTCTCCAAGCGTTAAACCAGCGTGAGAAGCACAAATTTTTACATTTTTATCAGAATAAGCAACCGATTGACGAATTTGATCGTAAACACGACCAGTTGAAAAGTTAGCGAAAGTCCCTGTGAAAGGAATTTTTCCACCAATGGTCAAACCAGCAGCAATTCCAATCATATTAGCTTCTGCAATTCCGATTTGGAAAAAACGTTCTGGGTGATTTTTTTTGAAATCATCAAATTTTAATGAACCAATTAAATCAGCACAAAGTGCCACAACTTTTTCGTTTTTTTGACCTAGTTCAGTCATTCCCACTCCAAAACCTGAACGGGTATCTTTACTTCCTGTATTTATATATTTTTTCATTTCTTAATTTAAAAAGGTGAATGCATTCATTTCTGAATACT